>POVV01000208.1_pt1 | contig 47043 bp, 46 predicted proteins | sample 1560271 | NCBI WGS metagenome assembly POVV01 (sample SAMN08337232, study PRJNA429181) | Bioreactor metagenome, whole genome shotgun sequencing project. | biome: cows' rumen and soil; feature: anaerobic; isolation source: anaerobic chemostat enrichment culture, galacturonate as sole carbon... | reverse complement strand
CGCACTGCTGTCCGGGATAAGTAGAGTTCACTTCAACCAATTGATGACAAAATGATTCAATTTAGTTTTATCGTCAATTTCGTCCGCAAAAAGAATGTCGAAATATAATCTTTTTCTAGCGGCCGAGGGGCGATGTTTTTAAGCTCAATAGGCTCCGGCGGCTTTCGCCGCTACGACCCCAACGGACAAAGCCGTAGGGAACGGCGTTGAACAACACGGAGTGTTGGCCCAAAGGGCTGGCGACAGGAAGTAGTCAGTAAAGCTCTCCCTGCGTTTGACCCTTTTAAAACCAACATATTGTTGTGTTTATCCCGGACAGTAGTGCGCGAAAGCGGGAAAGCGGGAACGCGAGCCGTAGGCGAAGCAAACATTCGCCTCGTGAATGGCCCGAAGGTTGAGCGCAGCGAATCATCCAGGTTTTAGCTCACAAACGAGTGCTTGTCCTAAGGACCAGACTCGTTTTCCAACGGGATGATGAAGTGATACACACTCATTTGCATTATATAATTTCACAATGAAACTATATTTTTTTAAACTAAAACACATTTATTGCATAATAAATAAGAAAACCTCAGTGATATGCTAAATGTTAATGTGTATATCAAGGAGAGTTAAAATGAGTGTTATATATAGAGATATGACCCGTGAGCAATTGAATACCGCCTATAATAATACTGAAGCCGTTGATGATTTCCCTGCGTTATTAAGTAAGTTCAGGATGAAAAGCTCTGCGCTTTATTCTGAATTAGTGGTACAGCGAGATATATATTATCATTCATCGCCAAGAACTAAGTTTGATTATTTCCCTGGCAATAAAGAAAAAGCCCCGACGTTTATTTTTATACATGGTGGATATTGGCAGAATTGCAATAAAGAGGATTTTGCATTTATTGCCAGAGGAATAGTCAACAGCGGAATCAACGTTGTTTTTGCTGAGTATACGCTGGCTCCGGAAGCCTCTATGACTCAAATCGTAACGGAAATTGGCCTGTTATTAGATTATTTACAGGCCCATGCACATCAGTTTCATATTACGCCCGGTCAGGTTTGCCTTGGTGGTCATTCTGCCGGTGGGCATTTAACGACTATTCACCGCGATCACCCGTTAATTTCACATGCAATGCCGATTAGTGCGCTGGTAGATTTATTTCCGATAAGTCTATGCTGGCTGAACAATAAGCTTTCATTAACCCCTGTGGAAATTGAAAAATATAGCTCTATTAAACATTTAGTAAGAGGCGTACCAACGTCTGTTATGGTAGGTGGCGGAGAATTACCTGAATTAATACGCCAGTCCAAAGAGTTATATTCTGAACTACTGAAAATCGATGCCAATGTGATATATCAGGAAGTAGGACATTATGACCATTTTACTCAGTTGTATGAATTTGAACGCACTGATGGAATTATGGTGATGGCACTAACAGATTTATTAGCAAGATAATATTTGCCTATTACAGCCAGAGATAAATAATCTATTAACAGATTTAAAACGTTAGTTTTTCGTTTTAATTTATAAGCCGAGACTGTTGCTAGAATCAATTGACTCGACTCTACCAACAGTCTTCAGGCTTGATTTTCTGCGCGTTCAGGCATCAAAACAGGCTGATTCCTCCGGAAGATGAGCAAGGAACCAGGTCACTGCCAACAGGTCGGCACTGCCTCCGGGGCTTAAATTTTTATCAATTAGGTCTTCATCCAGTTCGGTCATCCACTGAATGCTCTGATGATGCTTACATCCGCCAAGCAGCAGGATATCGCGTGCGGCATTCTTAACGTATTCCAATCCTTCTAGGCCACCGCGGGAAACCAAATTGGTGTCGCTGTTACAACTCATCAACAATAACAGGGTTTGCAACAGTGAGGATTCATTATCCCATCCGGCCTGACGGTAAGTTAAGTAAGTGGGCAATGAGAGTTCAAGAACGGTGAGAAACCCGGATTCTGCCTCTCCGCGGGCACCGGTAAATCCGTAGGCATGATAGATTCTCTCGCCTGCGGTAAGCCGTTGGCGGTTATGGCCCAGCTCTCGCTCAACCATCCCCTGACATATTGCCGCCACTTCATTGCTCAGGTTCATCACGGCGACGGTTTTTTTACCGGCTAATAATCTTCCGGCAGCGGCGCATAACAGGCCAAAAGCAAACACCGCACCTTTATGGGTATTAACGCCGTCGGTAGTTTGAAACATCGCCCGTTCACAGTCGATGCCTAACGATCTCAACTGCGGTAATACCAGCTGCGGGGCTATGTGCCCCAGAGCATATCCGGCGCGGACAAATTCCGGCATATAATCAGCAATAGCAAGGGCGCTGCGTTTAAAGGTTTCTTTATCCATATCCCGATGAGCACCGCTGTTACGTTGATCGACTAAACCGGGTTTAGGCGTCAGTAATACTTCTTCCATCATGGCATCATAGGCCAGCTTGCCGAGAACCTTCGCCCAGCGTTCAATATGGTGATTAGCGGGTTGGTCGATAACCGTCTGGTTGATACATTCAGCATTTGGATAATTGTTGAAATTCACTAACCCTCCGGGAAATTTCATCCGTCAGACTGTCCTGACTGTGCTCTCTTGAGCGCGAACATCGGTGTGCATCTGCGTTACAGATCAGACAACGTCGCGGTAAACGATCGACCATATCACGAGATACCGGTTTTTCGTCTAAATCAATAACGTCAATATCCCATAACCGACCTAACGGGTGATGTTCTTCCAGCTCAATGCAGCAAGATTTTAACGCTGTTGCATCGGTCTTTACTGAGTACAACGCCTCCGGGCCGGTGGCGAGGTTTTCATGCCATTGCCATAATATTTGATAGCCGGACTCTTGCAGTTTAGCGGCTATTTCCTGACGTGCTATCGCCATTAAGAAGCGGCTATTTGAATTATTTTTTACCTCACCGGGCTGCACAACCGTGACTGAGACCAATGGAAAGCCAAACCGGTCTAAAATAAGCCGCTGACGAGTTGCCCGGTGTTCCCGAGATTCCAGTAGTTGCTGTAGCGTAATATGAACGTTCAGCATAGGGGCTACTCCGTATCAACGATGGTTTGCTTGCTCAGATAAGAATGCAAAGGTGGCCTCAGGGACCAGCTCTCGAATAAGGTCCATCCGCCCCTCATCAAATAGCTTTCTCACGCGTGAGGCCGATACCGCACCACCGCATTTTTCGACTCTCGGTATTTCAACAACCTGAATTGCAGGGGCTTCAGATGGCGCGCGGAAAAGCCAGTCAGCCATATCGCGATTATATTTCTCTGTCACCGGGTCAAAGGGCTCTGTGCCGACAAAGCGATGATTAGTACCCAGTGCCGGAGCAATATATTGCCGGAACAGCATTAAATCGAGTGCGGTATAGCACTCATCAATAATTCCCTGCTCTTTTAGAAAATAGGCAGGGAAGGTGGCTTTAGACAAAATATAATCTGAGCCGGGAAATAGCGTAAGGTTTTCAATTCCTTTTATGCCCGCCTTGATAAGTTCAAAGCGGTCGCGATAAGCAAAGCGTGAGGCATCTTCTCTGACTACAAACACATGTACCCAGTCACACTGAAGGGCGGCCTGCTCAATCAGATAGCGGTGGCCGAGCGTAAAGGGATTGGCATTAATCACTATGCTGCCAATTTTTTCACCGGCGCGAAACTGTTCAGCCAAGGTTTGACAATAATGGGGTAATCGGGTGGTACTATTTTCCATTAACGTTACCCGACCCTCAACGGTAGCCAGCGCTGAGAAACCGCAGTCAGTGAACATCGGGATATTGCACGGTTTGGTATAGAGAAACAGGTGTTCAAACCCGTTTCGATAAGCCATATCGGTGACTTCGGTGATTAAACGCAGCATCAGGGAGCAGCCCCGGTGCTGCTGGTCTATGGCGACGCATTTTATAATATTGCCGTCCAGCCCGGCGCAGGCGATTAAACGGCCGGATTGGCGGACTTCCGCGAACTGAGTCACACCGGCTTCGAGCAATAATCCGTTTGATGCTAACAGGCATTCAATCTCTTTCAGAATAAAACAGGATGCCTGATAAATACGGTTAATTTGGTCATTTTCTGACATCAGTTCCTCCGAATATTAAAAGAGTCAGGGGCAGCATAAACTGCCCCTGTAACAATCAGCCAGCGGGTTGATAAACAACATCGATAATCGTGCCGTCACGGTACTCAACGACGGCGATAATCTTCTCGCTTAAGCTAATGGGCTCAGGCACTCCGGCGATCTCTTCTGCCAGCGACTTCATCTGCTCAATGGTCATCAGCGGCAGGCCGGCGGCAGTAAAACGCTCCATCAGGTCTTGCCTGCGCGGGTTAACGGCAATGCCATATTCAGTGACCAGAATATCGACGGTTTCCCCGGGAGTTGTGATAGTGACGATATCATCACGCAGTATTGGCAGTCGGCTACGCAGCAGGTTGGCGGTTACAATGGTCAGCTTTGCACCTGCGGCCGCATCACTATGCCCGCCGGAACCGCCCATAATATGCCCGTCAGAACCGGTGACCACGTTAACGTTGAAGCGCGTATCCATCTCTGTCGCACCCAGCACCACGCAGTCTAACTGATTAACCACGCAGCCTGAGTTAAACGGGCTGGCATACATACCGGCACCCACTTCCAGATGGTTAGGGTTAGATTTTAGCGAGCGAACCGCCTCCAGATCGAATCCCTGAACGTCTATCAGACGCTCAAACAGGCCTTCTTCCAGCATAGAAACCAGATATCCGGTAATGCCGCCTAGGGCAAAACTGCCAACAATAGATTTCTGCTTCATAACGTTACGCAGATAAGAAGCCACGGCCAGTGAGGCACCGCCGGCTCCGGTCTGGAATGAAAAACCGTTCTTTAGCAGACCCGATGCCACAATAGCCTGAGAGGCCAGCGAAGCGATTTTGAGCTGTACCGGATCTTTGGTTACCTGAGTGGTACCGGAGACAATGCCTTTAGGGTCACCGATCGACGGCAAGGTCACCACGTAGTCAACCCGGGTTTGAGGAATAGAGACTTTTTGCAACGGATAGGGAACTAATGAATCAGTAACCGCAACGACGCAGTCAGCATATTCCATATCCGGAAAAGCATATCCGAGTGAGCCGCAGGCAGTGGGTCCTTCGGTTCCGTTTAAGTTACCGTACTCATCAGCCGTCGGTGCAGCGATAAAGGCGACATCGATATGAAGATCGCCACATTCGATTGCCCGGGCTCGCCCGCCATGGGTGCGAAACATGACCGGGTTAGCTAAAAGCCCTTGGGAAACGGCGGCGGCGACCGGGCCGGACATATAATCGGTATCCAGATAGGTGACCGTACCATCTTTAAAATGAGCCACCATTGGAGCATGTACCGGAAACACTGAGCTTAGCGCAATACGTAAGTTCTTCAGCCCGCGGCGGGATGCAATATCCAGAACCTGATTCACCAGACTGTCACCGTTGCGAAAGTGGTGATGAAACGAGAGGGTCATTCCGTCAGTCACCGGGATTTCATCGAACACTGACTCCAGATCCTCCCGCAGCTTTTTATTCCCCGGGAAGCGATATTTCACTTTTGGCGCACAGCGGCGCATATCAGGTATCGCGGCAAAAGCGCCGTTGTAAGGGCGAAGTAGCCCGATTTCCGGCAGGCTATCCGGTAGCTCTCGATTTAGCTGATTTTTCATGCCATATCCTCCTGTTGCAGGTTGAGATAAGCCGCCAGTTTCAGCGTACGTTCCGCGCGTAAAACAATCGGCGCATCGACCATTTTTCCATCCAGAGCAATCACGCCTGAGCCGAGCATTTTGGCCTCATCCAGCGCATGAACTACGCGTTTGGCCCAATGGATATCTGCCGATGTCGGGCTAAATGCCTGATGAATGGTATCGACCTGACGCGGATTAATTGCCAATTTGCCCTTGAATCCAAGGCCTCTGGCTAACAGAGAATCCTGCAGTAAACCGTCATCATCCTGCGCATCGGTAAATGGTGTATCAATAGAATCAATACCGGCTGCGGCCGCAGCATTTACTACTGCGGTACGGGCTGACAGGATCTCTTCTCCTGAACGGGAACGAATCGCACCTAAGGCTGCGGTATAGTCCTCTGCGCCAAAAGAGATAGCCCATACTCGCGGATGGGCACAGGCGATATCGTAGGCATGAATAATACTCTGCGGGGTTTCCAGCAGGGGAATGACTCTGACCGGTGTTTGGCCCGGCTGTTCGGCCCGTTCGATTAATTCAATGATTTGGCGTAGTTCTTCAGCGGTATCAATTTTCGGTAACATCAGGGCATCCGGTCCGCAGGGAACCATTGCCGCAATGTCGTCAGCGCCGCCGCAGTCGAGGGGATTGATTCTGACAACGCGTTTACTTTTTCTGTAATTAATATGGCGTAGTGCATAACCGATCAAATAGCGGGCCGCATCTTTTTCCTGCGGTGATACTGCATCTTCCAGATCTAAAATAACGGCATCGGAACCGAATACGCCGCCGTTTTGCAACATTCCCGGGTTATTACCCGGTAAGAAAAGAAGCGTTCTGAGCAGATCCATAATTAGTTGCCTCCCGTCGCTGTGGTGATGGTCTGATGAATAGCAATAGCCCGATGAATAGCGGTATCCATACGAGCCTGAATCGTGCAATCCAACGCGCCCTTATCTACGGCTTTAATCGATAAATCGGTGAAGCCGGCGTTAACGGCACGGTGGGTTAACGTGCGGCGGATAGCATTGCCGAACTGTGCTTCGACAATGCTGGTGAGTTCTATTTGAATTCCGTAGCCGGGATTCTGTTCTTCTATGGTGACCAAGATATCGTTCGATTCGAGCGTTCCCGCATGACCTTTTCGATTGAGCATGTTGGTGACTCCCCATTAAGGTTGAAATAAAGAGGTTTCAGGCAGGTATTCTTCAATACCTGCCGGCTAATTAACTGATAACTCGCAAAATAATGGCGGCCAGCACCACTACGCAAGCCCCGCCTAAACGAGTCGCTATCTGGGCAAATGGCATTAATTCCATACGGTTACCCGCCGAGAGAATCGCCACATCGCCCGTGCCGCCCAGTCCGCTATGACAACCGGTTACCATGGCTGCTTCAATCGGGTACATATTGAGGTAACGGCCAACAAAGAAGCCGCTGGCAACCATCGCCAGAACGGTAGCGGCCACTGTCGCGATATAAGCAGGGGTAATTGCAGCGACAACTTCATTCCATGGGGTATACAGCACGCCAACGCCGACCAACAGAGCCCAGGTCAGGTTAGAGGCGACAAAGCGATAAAGCTGATAAGCGCCTTGCTCCATTTGGTGAGGCATGATGCCAAGGGTTTTCACCAGGGCAGCAGACAGAATCATAATGATAGGGGCAGGGATCGGGATGAAATGATTCGCCAACATGCCAAACAGGTAGAAGCTACAGGCAATAATCAGACCTGCACCCATCAGGCCGAAGTCGATAGGTTGATTTTCGCCTTTAGCACTCAGGTCAATATCACCGGAGCGAACCAACGTGCCGTTGCCGGTTAAGTGTGGTTTCTTCACGCCAAGATGGCGCAGATAACCGGCTGACATAATGGCAAACAGATTTCCCAACATGGCTGCCGGAACTAGCATGCCGATAAATTTATCCGGTGACTGGCTAAGGATTTCTGAGTAAGCGACCGATAGTGGCAAAATGCCTTCACCGATACCACCTGACAGGATAGGGATAACAACAAAGAAGAATGAATGGTATGCACCCAATCCGGTTAATGACCCGACGGCAACGCCGGCGATACAGCTAAAGATGGTACCGATAACCAACGGGATAAACATGCGCAGAAAACCCTGAATCAGAACTGAACGCACCATGCCTAAAATACTGCCTGAAACCAGACAGGCAATGTAGAAGTAGAGGAAGTTAGAGGTTTTAGTAAATGACTTAATCGCCGCCACGGCTGACGGATTGAGTAAGTTATAAAACACCAGTATGGATGGAATAAAGATCGAAAGAATGGCCGGGCCACCGATATCCTTTAGGATAGGAACCTTCATGCCTATATCACCGAGCAGCATGCCGATGACCATCATAACGGCAATGCCGCCCAGCATGTCAGCCGGTAGTTTGCCGAATATTGATGCCGCGATAACAATGGACGCAATAATCAGATATAGCGGTAGAGGTAGCGGTCCTATTTTCATTTGCCAGAATTTAAAACTACTGCTTCCGGTCTTGATTTGAACATCATTTTGCATAATAGACTCCTTGGTTATTCAGGAGTCATTCTGGTGTTAAAGGGCTTTCTCAGTCATTAATCTGAAACTTATCTAACCTTTATGAAACTTATGTAACCGACTGATTTGGAATAAATAAAAAATAAATTTATGTGATGGTGAACGCATGAAAAAACGCGATTAGCCTATTTTGCGTGAGCTATATCTCATAAAAAATCTAAAATACACTTATAACGTTAATTCGATCACATTCAGTGATTAGCGAGAATAACGATAGAGCGTTACCGGTCGGCCTTGTCCGCGATAGGCCAGTTCGCTGTAGAGCTCACCGATTTCCACCATATAATCCAGATACTTCTTCAATGAAATACGTGAAAGCCCGATCAGCGGGACTAATTCCTGCACGTCAAACGGCTTTGACTGCTGTTTAACTATGCTACGGATACGCTGCAACGTCTCATTTTCAATGCCTTTCGGCACTTTACTGGTGCGCATACCTTTGGCAAAAATCCGGCCATCAATGGCGGCCTGGCTCAGCTCAGTTTCATCAGATAACAGGTTCATCCGCTCCCGATAGTTCATCAGCGCAGACTGAAAGCGTTCAAACACAAAAGGTTTAACAATGTAGTCTATTGCTCCCTGACGCAGAGCAGTTTGAATATCGCTACTGCTTCTGGCAGCGGTGACCATAATGACATCAACGCTGGGATAACGGGTTCTCACCGTCTGTAATAAACTCAGGCCATCCAGCTTTGGCATAAAGACGTCCAGCAAAAGCAGAGATACCGGATGTTTGTCCATAAACTCCAGCGCATCAACCCCGTTATGCAGAACGCCAACCAGTTCGAAGCCGTCTATTCTTTTCAAGTAACCTTTGTTGAGCTCAGCGACCATCGGGTCATCTTCAACGACTAATACCTTAATCATCATTACTTCCTTTAATAACCGTGAGCGGGATTCGAATCAGGAAATTCATGCCATCGCCGGGATTACTTGAAACGTCCATGGTGCCGTTTAATTTATCCAGCGCTGCGGAAACTAAAAACAGGCCAATACCGCGGTTTTTACCTTTAGTTGAGTAACCGCGCTGGAACATTTGGGCTATTTTTTCTACCGGCATTCCGGGGCCTGTATCATCAATTTCAATTTCCAGCATATGGTTGAGTAGTGAAAAGCGGATATTGAGCTCTTTTATCTCCGCCTGTTGAACCGCATCCAACCCGTTATCAATCAGGTTCCCCAGCAGCGTGACCAGGCTGTGGGTTACTTTCGGGTCGGAAATATTGGGAATAACTTCGTCGATATCAATAAACAGATCGACCCCCAGCTCTCTGGCCCGGCTAAATTTTCCGGTCAGGAATGCCGCCAAAATAGGGTCTTTGATCGCATCATCAATAAATTCAAGCTCCTGCTGATTTTCATCAATAATATCGGCGAGGTATTCAGCTAGAACCTGACGGTTATCACTTCTGGCCAAGCCGTTAATCACATGGAGTTTATTCAGGAACTCATGAGCCGATGAGCGCAGCGCTTCAACATAGCGGTTTACCCCGGTGAGCTCTTCAGCAAGTTTGCTGACTTCAGACATATCTCGGAAGGTAGCGATGGCACCGACAATGACCCCATCGGCATACAGCGGAACCCGGTTGGTTAAAATAGTGATGCCATTCAGGTCCTGTTCGCGGTCAAACTCAAGCTCGCCTGAACGTAGCACTTCAGAAAGGCGAGTGTGGGGAATACTTTTATCGACTTTTTCACCAATAATGTCGCCGTGAATGCCCGCCATCCCTAAAATTCGTTTGGCTTCCGAGTTAACTACCGTCAGTCTTGATTCCCGATCGATAGCGATAATACCCTCACGAACAGATTCTAAAATGGCATTACGTTCTCCCAGCAGTCGGGCAATGGCAACCGGTTCAAGGCCAAATAAAATCTTTTTAATACTGTTCGCCAGGATCACCGCCAGCACGATGCCTATCAATAGCGCCAGAGTCAGGGCGGACATAATGGGCTGATTCACTCTGGCCACGGCCTGATCAATGCTGGATGACATAATGCCTACGACCACGGCACCCACCTGCTGATGCTTGTCATCAAAAATAGGTTTAAATGCCCGTAGAGAGAGACCGAGAGAACCCTGTGCCGAGGAGATATAAGTCTGCCCGTTTAATACCCGAACTTCGTCTCCGCCAACCATCGGTTTGCCTATCTTAGCGGTATCCGGGTGAGATACCCGAATACCTTTCATATCAATTACCACGATAAACTCAACGCCTGCGATTTTTTTTATGGTTTGCGTGTATTCTTGAATTTCCTGCAGGCTGATAGCGTCTAAATTTTTCAGGCCGTTAATTACTACCGGTGACGATACGATGATGTTCGAGATTTCTTCCGCTTTTTCACCGGCCTGATCGTGAATCTGGTCATCAATATCACGGGTAATCTGAATATTTGCAGCAATCAGCGGCAGCGCTAATACCACCACAACCAGAATGATGATCTGTAAGCGTAGGGGTAGATGCTTAAAAAAACTGACTAATCGCATAATATCCTTATGAATGTCGATTAACTTGCGATAAAACAGATAGGTTATGTTCCGGACAGTATCAAGAAAAGCAAACCGGATCTGTGAACTAGATCCAGCTCCGATTTAAAGAAAACTATTGGAAATAAATCATACTAATGAAAACGAAAATGAGGTGATTTTAAAATTATCAATTAAATATCATATTATTATAATTTTTTTGTTTAAGAAAAAATTGATGTTAGTGATTGAATTATAATTAAATAGGCGTCTTATAAGAAACCGGCGATGAAGGTATTAAAATAGTAAGATTAATTACACCAGATAATACTTATTCAACCGGGGTGCGGGATACTCGAACCACACGATCTTCTGCGCTATTAAGCTATGTTTAACTAAGGATATGGCATGAATCAGCAATCAAAATGGCTACAGCAGCAATATCATGATATCGGCGCTACGCTGGCGGAACAGAGTCCGGTGGCGCTTTTACATATAGGCAGTCAGCAGACCTTAGTCATGATCTCTGAGTCGTCGATTCTGACACTGCCCTTGGGGGCAAATAAGACGGCGGCCGACTATTTTAGCCATTCCATTCCCAAAACGGATGAAATGGAAAATGCCATTATGGCGGTTGAAGATCGGATTATGGCTATCCGGGCCCAGATTCCGGCCAACGGTCGGTTATTGACCGTCGATGAAGAGATTCACCATATTGCTCTGCTTGCCGGAGTCGCAGACCAGCAGGTAATAAGCTTATCCCTTGATGCGATGGAAAGAACCTTTGACCGTTTAGCCGCCGTGATGCTGGGAAGACCGGCTGCACGGGAGGGAATACCAGAAGATGCATCATTTGCCGCCCGGTTATTAATTTTGCGGGAGTTTATGCATCATTTGGCCTTTGCTGAGATAACCATAGTTTCACCTGATTCACTGAAGTGAAGTGAAAGATTTATCCGGACAAACTTATATTGAGATCAAATTAAACTACCTTGTCATCACTCTAAGGCTAAAGCTTTATCCGCTGCTCAATAAAATCAATAAATACCTTAATTCGGCTAGACAACGCGGTATTACGGTAATAAACAGCCTGCACCAGTTCTCGCGGGTGTGGGCTTTGCATCTGCTCGCCCATTACTGTCACTAAGTCACCCTTTTCAATATCTTGTTGCACCATAAAATTCGACAGACAGGCGATGCCATTCCCTGCCAGACAGAGCTGGCGCAGCACTTCACCACTGCTGACAGAAATCCACGGGGTAATTTCAACCCCCATGCCGACTGACCAAATATTCAGTACAGAAGGGGGAATAAAGCCTAGCAGATGGCAAGCCAATAGTTGTTCTACCGTTTGGGGTTCCCCCTGCTTTTTCAAGTAGTCAGGGCTGGCAACTAAATGCAGCTTAGACTGACCTAAGGTTCTGGCGTGTAGCGTGGAGTCTTCCAGTTTGCCAATACGGATAGCAACATCAGTGCGCTTCTCCAGCAGGTTAATGATGCCATCACTGGAGCTCAATTCGAGCTTAATTTCAGGATGTAATTGAGTGAACGCTTTGATATGTGGTGTTAACTGATGAAGTACAAACGGGCTGGCTGAATCAATACGCAGCCGACCGGCCGGCTTTTGATGTCGGACCTTTAACCACTCTTCGGCCTCGGAGAGCTTTTCTAACCCTTCGCGGGCTTTTTCTATAAAGATACGGCCTTCTTCGGTCAGCTCTACCCGGCGGGTGGTTCGGTTAAAAATGCTGGCATTCAGCTGTTCTTCGACTCTGGCAACCGCGCGGGATACTTTAGCAACCTGAATATTTAACTGTTGTGCGGCGGCAGAAAACCCGCCGGAATCAGCTACGGCAATCAATATGGTCAGATCTTCCGAACGGCTTATTATTGTCATAAATGATAAAATGTTTTGCTATTGGTGGTATTTATTGAAAAAGAATCTCTCAGCACAATGGCGCCTGTCAAGTTAATCTGCAGGAATCTAGTTATGTCAAAAATGCCGCTTGCTTTGTGGGCGCTAACGCTGAGTGCGTTCGCCATTGGTACCACTGAATTCGTTATTGTCGGGCTGGTGCCGACTATCGCTAACGACCTTAATGTTTCTCTTCCTTCTGCTGGGCTATTGGTGAGTTTATATGCGTTGGGCGTTGCTATAGGGGCACCGGTTCTGACCGCGCTGACCGGTCGCTGGAACCGTAAAGCCGTATTAATAATTCTGATGGCCTTTTTTATTGTCGGTAATGTGATGGCCTGGATGGCGCCGGGATATGAAACTCTGATTGCGGCTCGGGTTTTGACCGGGCTGGCCCACGGCGTGTTCTTCTCTATTGGTTCAACCATTGCAACCAGCTTGGTTGATAAAGATAAGCAGGCCAGCGCTATTGCGATTATGTTTACCGGACTGACCGTGGCGCTGGTGACCGGGGTGCCGTTAGGGACATGGATTGGTCAACATTTTGGCTGGAGAGCCACGTTTTTGGTGGTTTCAGTTCTGGGGGCTATTGCTTTAATCGGTAGCGCTTTGCTGGTGCCTTCAAACCTTAAACAGGCCGCTCCGGCCCGTATTTCAGTCCAGCTAAAGGTATTAACCCAGCCGCGTTTACTGTTGGTTTATGGCATTACGGCGGTAGGATATGGCGGAACCTTTATTGCTTTTACCTTTTTAGCGCCCATTTTGCAGCAGGTATCGGGCTTTCAATCCAGTGCGATTGCCGGAATCATGCTGGTGTATGGGGTATCTGTCACTATTGGTAATATATGGGGCGGTAAACTGGCTGACAAAATGGGGCCTGTTAAAGCGCTGAATATTATTTTTGCTGCTCTGGCGTTAGTCTTGCTGGTGTTTACTTTCACTGCGTCCAGCCAGATTGGCGCACTACTAACCGTCTTTGTTTGGGGCGCTTTTGCCTTTGGTAATGTGCCGGGCCTACAGGTGTATGTGGTTCAACTGGCCAAGGAGTACACCCCAGAGGCAGTGGATGTGGCATCAGGGCTGAATATCGCTGCTTTCAATATTGGCATTGCCATCGGAGCATGGCTCGGCGGGCATGTGGTGGCCGATATGAGTTTGATGGATACTCCGTGGATTGGCGCTATTATTGTGGTGCTGGCACTGCTGATGACGCGATTATCCGGCTATCTTGATAATAGAAAACTGGCTGTGGCATGCTAATGCGTTGGTTGGCAATAAAATTCCGGGGCCGTTTTGATTTTCAGGTCGGTGCGGGAAAATGGAATAGGCTTTGCAAACTCAGGTTAGCCGGCTTGATCTGCCTCTTAGGTTTTCGCTAGTCTAAAACAATAGTCAGGGTTTATGATTAATGTCGTCTGAGCATAAGGGTGAACCTTCAGGCTGCGGTTATTTAAATGAACGGCTATTGTGATATCAGCTATCTATAGGCAGTTAATAGAAGCAGAAACAGAGAGGGCAGATTGGATAAGAAAATCTATGCGCTGAATCAACAAATCGGTAAGCGGCTGAGTGAAACTCATCAATGGCTGACCTGCGCTGAATCTTGTACCGGAGGGCTTATTGCCGGCTCTATTACTGATGTGGCCGGGAGTTCTGCCTATTTTGACCGTGGCTTTGTGACTTACAGTAATCAATCCAAACATGATTTACTGGGGGTTAAACGACAGACTCTGGAACAGTGGGGGGCAGTAAGTGAACCCACCGTTCGTGAAATGGCCGTCGGTGCCTTAAAAATGGCGAATGCCGATATTGCGGTCTCCGTTAGCGGTATTGCCGGGCCGGAAGGTGGAACACCGGATAAACCGGTGGGTACCGTATGGTTTGGTTGGGCCAGCCGTGATGGTAGAGTACTAGCCGACAAGAAAGTTTTTGCCGGTGATCGCCAACAGGTGCGCCAACAGGCGGTCTGCTATGCCTTATCGGTGGTGTTAGAAAAATTTCTGTAAAACCCACTTGATACTGTATGATTATACAGTATAATATTTTTATCGCTTTAGACACTAAAGTCCCGTATTACTTTATGACCATGGAGTCGCAAAATGGATGACAACAAAAAAAGAGCTCTTGCCGCTGCACTAGGGCAGATTGAAAAGCAGTTTGGTAAAGGTTCAATCATGCGTTTGGGTGATACCCAATCTCTTGACGTTGAGTCTGTTTCAACCGGCTCCCTGAGTCTGGATATCGCATTAGGCATTGGTGGTTTACCAATGGGCCGCGTAGTTGAAATCTTCGGGCCTGAATCATCAGGTAAAACAACCCTGACCTTATCGGTTATTGCTCAAGCCCAGCGCGACGGAAAAACCTGTGCGTTTATCGATGCTGAGCATGCTTTAGACCCGATCTATGCTTCTAAGCTGGGCGTTCAAATCGATGACCTGCTGATTTCTCAGCCGGATACCGGTGAGCAAGCCCTTGAAATTTGTGACGCATTAGTTCGCTCCGGCGCTGTTGACGTTATCATTATCGACTCCGTAGCGGCTTTAACCCCTAAAGCTGAAATCGAAGGCGAAATGGGTGACTCTCACGTGGGTTTACAGGCGCGTCTGATGTCTCAGGCTCTGCGTAAACTAACCGGAAACATTAAAAACGCAAACTGCCTGGTTATCTTTATCAACCAAATTCGTATGAAGATCGGCGTTATGTTCGGTAACCCAGAAACCACGACCGGCGGTAACGCACTGAAATTCTACTCATCGGTACGTTTAGATATTCGCCGCGTAGGCGCAATCAAAGACGGTGATGAAGTTGTTGGTAACGAAACCCGCGTTAAAGTGGTTAAAAACAAAATTGCAGCACCTTTCCGTCAGGCCGATTTCCAAATTCTGTACGGTGCCGGTATTTCTAAAGAAAGTGAGCTGATCGACCTTGGCGTAAAACATAAGCTGGTTGATAAAGCGGGCGCATGGTATGCCTATAACGGCGATAAAATTGGCCAAGGTAAATCTAACTCAATGAAGTTCCTACAGGAAAATCCTGCGATTTCAGCTGATTTAGAAAAGCGCCTGCGCGATCTGTTGCTGGGAAATAATCCAATCGTTGTTACTGAAACCGAAGATGACGATGCCGAGTTACCGGAAGAAGAGCTTTAATTAAAGCCCGTTGACTAGGAAGCTATATTAATGAATTCACTATTACCACGGGCAATGAGATTACTCTCTCAGCGTGATTATAGTGAACATGAGATGCGCCGTAAGCTTGCGGCGCATTCTCCATTTGACCGCTCTACCGATAAACCCCTCATATCACCCGAATCTATCGACCAAGTTATTGAGTATTGCTATCAGCATAACTGGTTGAACGACGTTCAATTTACTCAACGCTTTATTGTCAGCCGCAGCCGTAAGGGCTATGGTCCTCAACGAATTCAAGCTGAGCTCCAGCAAAAAGGTATCGATCGGGATGATATCCGCCGGGCAATTGCTGAATGTGAGGTTGACTGGTTTGAATTGGCTAAAGAATTAGCCGTTCGTCGCTTTGGTTCGCCGCTGCCGACAGAATGGAAAGAAAAATCTAAAGTTCAGCGTTACCTGTCATATCGCGGGTTTATGCAGGACGAAATCCAATATGTTTTTACAGATTCTGAAGAATAAAGCCTTCGCTGATTTACTTCCCATCAAAGAAATTTTATCTTATGGCTACTTTTAATTCGTAAGCCACCCGTTTTGCGATAAATCCGGCGTTTACTAACTTACGAATAGCCTCCTTTTTATTAGCCAGATATCGGAATTCATATGAGCAAGAGCACCGCTGAGATCCGTCAAGCGTTTCTCGATTTCTTTAATAGTAAAGGTCACCAAGTTGTCTCCAGCAGCTCTTTGGTACCTAATAATGACCCAACGCTGCTTTTTACTAATGCAGGGATGAATCAGTTTAAGGATGTTTTTCTTGGGCTTGATAAACGTTCATACACGCGGGCTACAACTTCCCAACGCTGTGTTCGTGCCGGTGGTAAGCATAATGATTTAGAAAACGTAGGCTATACCGCCCGTCACCACACGTTCTTTGAAATGCTGGGTAACTTTAGCTTTGGTGATTACTTTAAGCATGATGCTATCAACTTCGCCTGGGAATTACTGACCGGCGCAGAGTGGTTTAATCTGCCTAAAGAAAAACTGTGGGTAACCGTTTACGAGACCGATGATGAAGCCTATAGCATTTGGGCGGATGAGATCGGCGTTCCTCGCGAAAGAATTATTCGTATCGGTGATAACAAAGGCGGCGCTTTTGCTTCAGATAACTTCTGGCAAATGGGCGATACCGGCCCTTGTGGTCCTTGTACTGAAATCTTTTTTGACCACGGTGACCATATTTGGGGGGGACCTCCGGGATCGCCTGAAGAAGACGGTGACCGCTATATTGAGATTTGGAACATTGTGTTTATGCAGTTTAACCGTCAGCAAGACGGCACAATGTTACCTCTGCCAAAGCCATCGGTAGATACCGGCATGGGATTAGAGCGTATTGCCGCAGTGCTGCAACACGTTCACTCTAACTATGAGATTGACCTGTTCCGTACTTTAATCGCAGCAGCGGCAAAAGTGACGCAGGCTACCGATCCGGACAGCAAGTCACTACGGGTTATTGCCGATCATATCCGCTCATGCGCCTTCCTGATCTCTGACGGCGTTGTTCCGTCAAATGAAGGGCGGGGCTATGTTTTACGCCGTATTATCCGCCGTGCAGTCCGTCATGGACATATGCTTGGTGCGACTGAGACATTCTTCTACAAGTTAGTGAAACCACTAATTTCCGTTATGGGCAGCGCAGCCGATGAGTTAGCCCGCCAGCAGACGATGGTTGAACAACTGCTTAAAACGGAAGAAGAGCAATTTGCCCGCACTTTAGAACGGGGTCTTGCTCTGCTTGATGATGAGTTAAGTCAGCTAAGCGGTGATACTCTTAATGGTGAAACCGCTTTCCGCCTGTATGACACTTACGGATTCCCACTGGATCTGACCGCTGACGTCTGTCGTGAACGTAATCTGAAAGTCGATGAGCAAGGCTTTGAGAAGGCGATGGAAGAGCAGCGCCGTCGTGCTCGTGAGTCCAGCGGTTTTAGCGTTGATTATAGCAATATGATCCGCGTTGACGATGCGACTGAGTTCAGCGGCTATGAGCGTTTAGCTCAGTCATCTAAGGTAATTGGTCTGTTTCTTGATGGTCAGCCGGTAAATGAAGTGCATGCCGGTCAGGATGCGGTAGTCATTCTGGACAGCACGCCGTTTTACGCTGAGTCAGGCGGTCAAGTCGGCGACTTGGGGTCACTCAAGTCGGGCAAAGCACTGTTTGATGTGCAAGACACACAAAAATATGGTCAGGCTATCGGCCACGTAGGCCGTTTAGTTGAAGGTGAATTACGCATTAATGACGCTCTGGACGCGATTGTCGACGCTGAGCGTCGTGGTCGTATTCGGTTGAACCACTCAGCGACTCACTTACTGCATGCGGCTTTACGTCAGATTCTGGGCGAACATGTTGCTCAGAAAGGCTCATTAGTTAATGATAAATACCTGCGTTTTGACTTCTCTCATTTTGAAGCCATGAAGCCTGAACAACTGCGGGCCGTTGAGGATCTGGTTAATCAACAGATTCGTCGTAACCTGCCGGTAGAAACTCAGGTTATGGATCTGGATGACGCCAAATCTAAAGGCGCCATGGCGCTGTTTGGCGAGAAGTATGATGACAAGGTGCGGGTACTTTCAATGGGGGATTTCTCCACTGAGCTTTGCGGAGGAACGCACACTGATGCGACCGGCAATATCGGTTTATTCCGCATCACCTCTGAGTCTGGTATCGCTGCGGGCATTCGTCGTATAGAAGCCGTTACCGGTGAAAATGCGATTGCTATTATGCATCAGCAAAGCGATATGCTGAATGAAGTTGCCACCTTAGTCAAAAGTGACAGCACGAGCCTGATTGAGAAAGTTAAAGGCCTGCTGGACCACGCTAAGTCAGTTGAGAAAGAGCTGCAACAGCTTAAAGATCAGCAGGCAGCACAAGAAAGCTCATCGTTAGTGAACAAGGCTATCGATGTGAAAGGCGTCAAACTGTTGGTTAGCCATTTAAACAACGTTGAACCAAAAATGTTGCGTACTATGGTTGATGACATCAAAAATCAGCTTGGTTCAGGCATTATTGTACTGGCAACGGTACATGATGATAAAGTCAGCTTGATTGCAGGTGTAACCAAAGATTTAGTTGATCGGGTAAAAGCCGGTGAACTTATCGGGCCTGTAGCGCAGATGGTTGGCGGTAAAGGCGGTGGCCGTCCTGATATGGCTCAGGCTGGTGGTACGGATACAGCGGCGTTGCCTGCAGCGCTTGCAACGGTAGAAAGCTGGGTATCAGCTAAACTGTAAGATATGAAGTAACACACGCCTGAACAGTCATGGCCTTTCAGACAGTCGGGCGTGTGAGTTTAGTGAATATTTTTAGTTGCGTACTAAGTAGCATAAACTAAAAAAGTTGGCTAAATTTAGGTATATAGGTGTCCTCACCCTTAATAACCTTTGAATGTGTAGGTCTTAATAGCCTTAGTCAATGGATATAATAGCTTACGTTCTTTGGGTATATCGTGGATAATGGTGAGGATATAAAAAAGGGGCAATTGTCTTTTAATCTTTCAAGGAGCAAAGAATGCTTATTCTAACTCGTCGAGTTGGTGAAACGTTGATGATCGGTGATGAAGTTACTGTGACCGTTCTGGGCGTAAAGGGTAATCAGGTTCGTATCGGTGTGAACGCGCCTAAAGAAGTATCTGTTCATCGTGAAGAGATCTACCAACGAATTCAGGCTGAGAAGTCACAACAGTCGACTTTTTAAGTCATTAGCGCGTCTTGCTTACTGAAGTGAGGCGCGTTAACCCCTCTTGATTTTCATGATGTTAATTTTTATTTCGAATTTTCTTTCCCCATGACTCTTTTTTATTGGCCGCCAGAATTGGCCCATTTGGTTTATTTCACTCAATAAAGCCTCTTTTTTTGCTGTCAAAATGTGCTTGTTGTTTGCTTAGTGCACAAACGAACGCAACATTAGAAAAAGTATTTGACTTATAAGTGCGGGAAAGTAATATGTGCGCCACGCAGTGCCGATAAGTCGTTTAAATATCAGTGCAGCAACAAGCAGTAACGTGGTGAGGTGGCCGAGAGGCTGAAGGCGCTCCCCTGCTAAGGGAGTATGCGGTCAAAAGCTGCATCGAGGGTTCGAATCCCTCCCTCACCGCCATTTTGCACCAGTAGCTCAGCTGGATAGAGTACTCGGCTACGAACCGAGCGGTCAGAGGTTCGAATCCTCTCTGGTGCACCATATTATCAAGTATCGTTCTCTCAACGGTATCAAATCAGATGCAAAAGCAGCGTCTGAGTCAGGAATTAAAACGCACCAGTAGCTCAGCTGGATAGAGTACTCGGCTACGAACCGAGCGGTCAGAGGTTCGAATCCTCTCTGGTGCACCATATTATTAAGTATCGTTCTGTTAACGATATCAAATCAGATGCAGAAGCAGCATCTGAGTCAGGAATCAAAACGCACCAGTAGCTCAGCTGGATAGAGTACTCGGCTACGAACCGAGCGGTCAGAGGTTCGAATCCTCTCTGGTGCACCATTCCTTATTTCCTTATTCATATATACCTCTACTCATATACCCCTTTGCAGTCGCTACCAATATTATCTTTATTAAAATAGCTAAACAGATGCTTTCGCTTTATGGTTTTTTATCATTCAGATAAGTATTGTACTTGGCAGGCTGGTTTATTTTATACTTTACCCTCAATAGTGAATAAATAGCGCGATGGATACAGCGCTGAAGTGGGAAAGTTAATGAAAAAAATAATTTCACTTTTTGCCCGCAATTATGACGGCGACCGGTTAGTTCGTGATGAACTGATTTCTGGCGCTGAATGGGTTGTTGCGGGGGAAGGGATTGCTACGCGTAAGTTTGATGGCACTTGCTGTATGGTGCGTGACGGGAAGCTTTTTAAACGTTATGACGTAAAGAAAGGGAAGTCCGCGCCAGCCGGTTTTGAGCCTGCTCAGGATCCTGATGATGTAACAGGCCACTGGCCGGGATGGCTCTCTGTTGGCAATGGTCCGGAGGATAACTGGCATCGTGAGGCCTGGGAGGCATCAGGAATGCTGCAAGACGGTACCTATGAACTTTGTGGGCCTAAGATTCAAAAGAATCCTGAAGGCTACGATAAACATGTGCTGATTCGTCATGGCGTTGAAGTTCTTGAAGATTGCCCGCGCAGCTATGAACAACTGCGTGAATACCTGAGCACCCGGAATATGGAAGGTGTCGTCTGGCATCACCCGGACGGGCGTATGGTTAAGATTAAGGCTAAGGATTTTGGTCTTAAAATTACATCATGATGTGATGGCGCTAAAAGCCACAGATCCCTAAAGTACGGGCTGCTCTATATTATGGGAATTATGTTTGTTATCTGACACATTTAGCCAGTTTAAACATAATTATTTTTGTGTTAATAAAACACCCGGTTTCCGGGCGTTTGTATTTCTATGAGTCAACCAATCAGTTTTTATGCTGATTCAACATCCACTGCCATAGCTCAGTGCCGTGATAAGCCGTAAGCCATGAATCGGCGTGGTTACCACCCTCAAGCTCGGTATAGCGTACCAGAGCGGTAGTTCCGCCTGCTTTGATAATCGCATCTATCATTTCGCGGGTATATTCCACTTTGGTAATTTCATCTTGATTACCGTGGAAGGCCCAAATCGGAAGCTTAATTAAACGTTCAGCGTCTTTTGGACTACCGGAACCGGCAATCGGTGCAATCGCAGCGAATAGCTCTGGGCGGTGAAGGGCGGCATTCCACACTCCCTGGCCGCCGCGGGATAAGCCAGCGATATAGATACGACTGGCATCAACCGGTGAATTCTTTACTGTTTCATCAATCAGCTTTAACAGCGCATCCATAGAGGGTGTAATCGGCGTAGTGGCCAAATCATAGGGTGCGATAGCGGTACTCGCCCAACGGATATCGACCGGCGTTTGTGGCGCGATGACATAGGCCTGCTTGAGGTTTTGCACCTTGGCGCTGGCAAAATAGTCCGGGCCAATATTAGTCCCTTTAAGCATATGCTGCTGATTATCAGTACCGGCTTCATAACTGCCGTGAAGTACAATCACTAAGGGCAGGGTTGATTTAGTATCGGTTGGGGTAAACAGCTGGTAAGGCAGCGTAAAATCACCTGACTTATATTCATGCTTTTCCCACTGGCCGGCATAGGCATTAACGCCGGTGAATATCAGTAGTAATAAGAAAATGCCTTTGATGTAACGATTAACCATGACGCACGCTTCCTTCTGTTTTTTATCGGTAAATTATTATCGATAGCTACTGTATTCAATTAACCGGTTCAGCACTACTGTTTTATATATCTGTTGATATATAAAATAAAGATATTATATATCATTTTGTTATAAGCGGTTGAGCAGTAAAAACTGACACAGTGAGGCACTCTTTTAACGCAGCCCAATGCTGAAGTTTTATATTGTCTTATGGGCAGTTAAATCTGATTTTTCCTTTTTATTTCTTCCTGAACTATTTTTTAGGATGGTTCCGAAGCGTTAACTAGATGTAATGACAACTATTTACATGGAGGGTTGGCTGATATTTAATAACGCTTTGAAGTACTTGTTAGAAGCTTCAGTTAATCTGAAGTTAGTTGAATGACTAATGATAATTATCTATTTTATCAGTATATTGGCGTTGGTTTTTATTGTTTACATAATTTAATGCTGGTGATGAATCTATCGGAAGATGGCCGAGCAGCCTGATAATAATAGCGGTGAAGTCAGAGGGCGATAAAGAGTTTGAACCAATAAACGCTGATAAGTAGCAACGGTTCTACGCAGGAAATAACCATGGATGTGCGGGGCCTCAATCATAGTTTGCGGCTTATGATTCCTATTACCAATGCAATCAGGATGCTGGCAGGTACCGAATGACAAATGATGAAATGAAAGCCTTACTAAAACAGAAGTCTGACAATAAAGCGGCCAATATGGCAATAATCGATAAGCATCATATCCCTTATCGACAGTACAACATCAATGAATCTATCATTTTTGATACGCCGGATGGTGCGGTCTGTTTTTATCTGACCACCAATAAAATCCAGCATCGAGGCAAGGTTTACCCGGCCGATGCGAATGATGCTATCAGGTATGTAAAAAATATTATTCGCAGCAGTGAAGTAGCCGTAAAAGGTCGCTGATGTTATTACCCTTACTCAGATAATAGACGCTGATACCTGCGTCTATTGATGCTTTGGTTATTGATACAAGCCTGAATTCACTCGTTACTGTTGAGTGCGAGCGGCTTTATCGATCGGAGGCTTTATCTCGGCCTCTGGAAAAGAGAATGAACTAATTTTCTTATTTCTATCCCTACACCGCCTACCAGTCCACCAATAGCGCCTATCTTCAGGCAGCCAATAACTTCCTCTAAGGTAATATTAAATTCACCGCTGATTAAAAAAATCACTGAAAAAATAGCTAAATAGCAGACAACCAGCACGAGTGCACAGCCCAGAACATACATAAGTAAGGTTAATAGCAGTCGAGAGAATGAAAAATTATCTTTTTTCATTGGATGTAGTTCCTTGTCTGTCTACGGGGATACCCTGCATTTTTTATTGTTTTATCTGAATGTTTGTTTAAGAAATCATGATGTTCTGGTTGAGGTGTTAGGTACTCTCTAAGAGTAGACAGTAATTGAGGAAAGGGGGGATAATTTTTATGGAGGGTTTGATGTTGGTTATATACGGCCGTGATCTGTGGAGTTGTACCAATGTTATCGATGATATTTATTTGCAGATAAGGTGGGTATTAAACCGAGGACATATTGCTCCGTTATTTATATGTAAGGCGCATAACCAAAGTTATACGCCTTACGTTTTTACGCTAAAGCCAAACCAAAAATCCGGCAGGGCTTTTACTTCGCTTCCGCTTCGGTAACGAACTGAGGAATTCTGTCGTCTTCCTCAACTCCTTTGCTACCTCGCGCGTCTTTAACGTCTTTAACCTCTTCCGCTTGGTTGCATTCTTTAGCACTTCCGCGGCAGCCGTCGCCGTAGTGCTCACCTTCCCAGCGACCAACCAGAGCTGCACCGATGGCATTACTCATGACGTTAGTGGCTGAGCGGCCCATATCGAGGAACGGATCGACACCCATCAGTAGAATTAATCCGGCTTCAGGAATATTGAACTGGTTCAGCGTTGCTGCGATAACCACCAGCGAGGCACGAGGAACACCGGCCATGCCTTTTGATGTCAGCATCAGAATCAGCAACATGGTGACTTGTTCACCCATGCTCAGCTCGATATTACAGGCTTGGGCAATGAAGATAACGGCGAATGAGCAGTAGGCCATTGAACCTACTAGGTTAAACGAGTAACCGATAGGCAGAACGAAGCTGGCAATCTTGTTTGAGACACCGAATTTTTCAAGGGCTTCAAGCGTACCGGGGAATGCCGCTTCTGAACTGGATGTCGTAAATGCCAACAGCGCAGGCTCAGTGATACCCCTGATCAGTCTTAGCGTACAGCGGCCGATAATGATAATGCCGCAGCCGATCAGGATGAGCCATAACAGGGCCAGCGTCATATAGAACTCGGCCATAAAGATACCGGCACTGACCAGAACCCCTAAACCACGTTCGGAGATCATGGCAGAGATTGCAGCAAACACCGTTAATGGTGCAAACAGCATGACATAGCCGGTTAATTTCAGCATCAGGTGGACCAGCGACTCAAGTACTTTAACAATCGGAGCCGCTTTTTCTTCACCGATTGCCGACAGGCTGATACCCATAAAGATAGAGAACACCACAATTTGTAGAATTTCATTGCGGGCCATCGCATCGACAATACTGGTCGGAATAGCGTGGGCGATAAACACCTTGAATGAGAACGGAACAGGTTCGATACCTGCAACGGTGGCACCGGCTTCAGCAACAAAGTTAATCCCTACACCCGGCTCTAACAGGTTGACGACAACCAGGCCCAGCAAGATGGAGATAAATGCGGCACAGATAAATAAAAACAGCGTTTTTGAGAATACCCGGCCAAGGGTTTTTGCATCGCCCATTTTTGCAATCCCAACCACTAAGGTTGAAATAATTAATGGTGCAATGATCATCTTAATTAAGCGTAGAAATATGTCGGTAAAAATAGAGATGTCTTTCGCATAGGTGGCAGCCGTTTCTGGGCTGGCCAGATTATTGACTGCAAATCCAACAATGATACCTATTATCAAACCTAATACGATCATTGTGGTTAATTTGTTTGATTTCATATTGATTCCATTTATAAGTAGGTCAGTATGATTTTCTTAAGATTATTCAATAATTATTTATCTCTTATGTGCCAAGGTTTTTAACCCGGGCAGCTGAGTAAAATGTCTTATTCAATAATTGTTGTTATCTCCTTGATACTTGGCACAACGCCAAATATTTTTTTTGGCATATATCAACAAGAAAAACAGTACCTTTATTATTTTTATCTAAATCGGTGCAAAGCCGTGTTGAGCCAACAGTGCACCGGGTGATTTTTGGAATTTATGTTCTATACCCGTGATACTTCAAGTTGCAGATGCGTTGACTGCAACTCGAATTATTTAAGGGCTATTTAATAATGAATAAACGGAATATACCGTTAAATATTAAATTCAATTTTCAATAAGGGCGCATGCTGTTGGGCACCATAAACATCGGTGTCACCAATAGCCCCCGAAACAATGCTGCGTGGCATAACAACCTTCACGGCATTAGCAGGGTCGAACCAAACAATACTGTGAACCCGCTCCGGTTCAATTTTGTAAAGTTTGGCAATCAGCTCTTTATTAAATTGCTCCGACTCTTTAATTCTGGAATATATTTCGCTGTCTTTAAATAATATATCCAGAACTAATTCATAAGGGCCGGCGTTTTTAGATCTGACGACGCGCGCCAGCTCTCTTATTGACCTTTTCATGCCACAACTCCTTCCGGTGTCACTTTTTCCAGATAGAATTTAAACGCGATGTCCGGCGTATATTCCATTAAGTGATAGATTGAGAATTCATACACCAAACCCACTCTAATATCAGAAGGGGAGAACGGGAACGCTAAGTTACCCGCGGTGGCAATACGTCCGTCATATCCATAATGGAGCAGGGTAGAGCGCGCCAGTGAACAAATACTGTCGGCGATCTCCTGAGTCGGAGCGACAACGTCCAGCAAAATACCCAACTCATAAGAGGTGGTATCCGGCTCCGGTTCCATTGCCCCCATCACGCCATTTTTACCGTACAGATGGAAATTGATTTTTACATCATCCGGATTAATGCTCAGGTTCTTTTCAACGCTCTTACGAACTTCGACCAGAATGTTGTCAATGCCGGCGATCATAATGGAATCACGAGTGCCTGCGATGGTCAAAGTGCGGTAACCGACAGGGCGAGCACCTTCCAGCTTCACGGTATACGGTGTCTCTTCATGGCGTGAACCGCTGACGCGAACCTGACCGTGGCCTGCATCTTTGAAACTACAGTTTCTCAGATTCAATACGCCACCGGGGCCCGGCAAGAAGTAAGGATCTGACTTCTCATATAGGGTATGAGCCGCCGCCGAGGTTTCGGTAAACTGGCGCTTTTCCGTAAAGGTTTTTAGCGTAAAGCCGGTTTCATCCAGAATACCCATGGCGCAGTCTGAGCCTGAACCTGGTGTAGCAGCAATGGCCGCACATTCCAGAATTTTGCCGCAGTGCAGCGCCAGGCCTTCATCAAAGCCTTTAAGGATAGGCAGGGCGGCAAAGCAGGCTGGGTCATATGCCCGGCCGCCAAGCACCACCTGAGCGCCGGCTTCCAGCGCTTCCTGAAAAGGCTCAATGCCCATCTGCGCCACAATATAAGTGGTCTCATCAATGATGCTATGGGTTAATTCAGGGACGAAGTCCAGTGACTGAATTTTGCCATCGTCAAGGGCCTGATGAACCACCTTTTTGTCGATATCGGCAGGAATAAGCGCCATAGTAAAGCTCAGCTTCTCTTCAGCCGCTATTTCCAAAATGATTTGACGACACCACTCAAGATGAGGCGCGGCGCCTGAACCACCGGCCGTACCGATAACCACCGGAATATTATTTTTAACGCCGGCGGTAATCATATAGCGCAAATCACGTTTTACGCCGGTACGGTCGGTAAAGGGCTTACCGGCGCCGAGATAGTGCGGGCCCGGATCCGAAGATCCGGCATCGACTGCGATTAAATCAGGCGACTCTTCCATCGCTTTACGAAAGCTTTCTTCAGGGAATCCGTAGCCTAAAATGGCTGTCGGAGACAGAATTTTAAATGTTTTAGACATATCAGTTAGCCTTTTGCATTCAGTTGCGCAATGGTGCGTGACATCTCGTTAAACACAATGTTCAGGCCTTCATCAAAGCCCATGCCCGGCTTAACCAACATCCGCATAGGACGTGATGCAACCGCAACGTGAACACATGTCCGCGCACTGACGTCAGTTTCGTTACAGGTTCCGCCCTGATAGGCTTCCATACCGTGCTTATTACAGTAGAGAACGGCATCAACAATATTGTGGATACTGCCTAGGTCCGGAGTCTTGATTTGCACCATGTGGCAGCTGCCGGCATCGGTAAAATCGATAATGTCCTGATAAGTGTTACACCACTCATCGGCCACGATTTTGACTTTAGAGCCCAGTTTTTCCAGATGGCGGGTGATTTCGGTTAACAGGCGAATTTGGTCTGGCTTATTTCCGGCGTCAATCGGGCCTTCAATATACAGTTCAAGCTCACCGGCCTGTTCTTGCAGGCTGGCAATGTACTCAGCGCAGCGAATAGGATCTTTATCGAAAATCAGGCCGATAGTGCCGTAAACGTCGATATGCAGGTTCGGCTTATAATTAGGATCAACCCGTAAATCGCTGATGCGCTTAGCCAGCCAGCTTACATATTCACGCAGCTTCTCGCCCTTATAACCCAGCTTTTGCTCAACGTTGTTGATAAGGCCGTGCGGCAGAACGTCAACGCCTTTGATAATCATCTTATCGACGGCGATATAACGGTCATCACCGCTCTGGCCAAACAGAGGAATCGGCTCGGCCACGACCGGAAGATTCCACTCTTTACATACCACTTCGGCTTTCAGGCAGCCGGTAGCTAATGCGGTTGCGTCCAGCAGCGCCTGAGACAGGCCGTAGCGGATTGCGGTGTGGAGTAACTTTCCTTCAATGGACAATTCGTCGAAGAAACGGGCATTAGTGCGGAACTCACTCACGTCGCGACCTTCAAGCAGCGGTTTAATATGCTGCTCTAAGAACGGAACGAAGTTGGCGGCTAAAAACAGCGGATCACGACCGCCGGCACCGGAGTACTGAACCGCAGCACAGTCACCCACCGCGATAGCGCCGTTTTCTAAAATCAGCTGGACAGAAACGCATTCACCGGCCTGACGAATAGAGGTAAACCCGGGTGTTACCGGATCGCCGGTGTAGACGAAACCGTCTAAGCCCGCGCCATTCTTGATGGCCTGCTGGTCGTCAAAATAGAAGGATGAGTTACCTGCGGTAAATAGGGCTTTTTTAATTTTCATGATGGTCTTCCTATTAATTTACTGTGGGATACTGCGTTAATGTCATCGATAATCATTTGGAATGACGGCTGGCGGCCTTCTTCTTTAGCGCGTTCAGCAATAAAACCCTGATGTAGCGCTAAGATATCTTTTGGTAACGGAATCGCACCGGCATCGAACACGCGGATGGCACCGTTGTTATCACGAATCGGCATCATCTTGCCTGAGTTGCAGTTAGCGGGTGCAAACGGAATATCCAGCACGCCGGCTTCAAAGGCGCGTACGGTACCGATAGCAATGTCACCTTCACCCAGCTCAAGTACCTTCTTCATTACTGCGCGGACTTCCAGCTTGATCAGCTCTACTTCGCGATCGACTTCCGGACAAGGTGGGAATTTCTGATCGCGTACCATATTCAGCATTTGGTTAGAGGCTCTTAGCCCTTGACCGTTAGCGGCAGCGGTAGGAATACCGTATGCCTCATGCGGGCTCTTGGTGATGACTTTGGTCGCACCGGCCATACCGGCAACCGCAGAACCCCATGAAATAACCGCAAAGGCGCGAGATTCATCTTCAGGGAATCCGCCCATCCACTGGTGGAATACGGTACTTAACTCATAGTTTTCGTAGCCGTTTTCATGGAAATACTCATGGGCCAGTTCACGCAGAGAGCGGATAGCGGCGATATCTTGAACCAGGTTGCCGACCTGACCGTAACCCACCGTAATGGATTTGACCCCTTGCTCCAGTGCCAATAAGCCTTCAATAATGGCGACTGCATGGGAGATAAATGGTGGGATCAGCGTGCCGGTTAACGGGCCAAATGGCTCACGGTTAATTCGAATGCCGTGTTCTTCATATACGCCAATCATGCGGTCGCAGTACTGCCAGTCGCGGATGGATTTTTCCAGCGTGACCCGTTTTGCATAAGGAATGTTGTAAGAAATCCCGCCGCCTTCGTAGCTGGTAAATCCGCTGGCCATGGCGATTTCAGCCAACAGGCGGGCATCCGGTGTGCCATGGCGAATTTGTAATGGTTTAGACAGAACTTCGGTGATTCCACGACAGGCGGCTACACCGTGGTTAACTACCGGCAGGCCGTTTAGCTTAGAGGTTCCGGCCTCGATGGATCTTTGAATACCCACGGCGGCTTCTTCATAGCGATTAAGGCGGGTGTAGGCATCAATGGTGGTTGGCAGTAAGTCACAGTCTTCTTGCAGCGTTTTTAACAGCTGAATATGTTCTTCAATCAGTGCAACACCGGCCCGAGGCTGGCTCAGCGTAATGCCTTTACGGTCGGCTTCAAACAGCGCCTTAGCAAAGTTTTTTGACTCCGGAATGGTCTGTTGGTATTTAACACCGTCCTCAAAATTAGTGACTTCTTTACCGGTGTGCCAGGTCTGTAAGACTTGCTTACGCTCTGACATAAACTCATCTAACGCAATTTTTTTGTTTCTAAGTTCCATCATGGCTCCAACCTTCTATTTATTTAAAATCTGAACACCAGTCTGTGCAGCCGCTTTAGGGAAACGACGGGCGACATTTGCTAGCAGGGGAAATAAACCTTGTGTATCTCGGTAGTACTCAAACTCATCGGGCAATAGCACCTGCTTACCGTCATCATTTAACTCTCGGTATTTCAACCAGTGATGAATATCGAACCGGTCAGCTCTGGAGAGCCATCCGCCGGTACCGACAACCTTCTTGAGGCGGCTTAAATCACGCCCGACCTGAAGGTCAATGGTTCCGGAGCAAGTACATACCTGCACTTTGGTACCGGCATGACGCTCGGTGGCATACCCGATGCAAATTCCGGCCAGTAATCGATCGAATATCTTTTCATCATCGGTTTGTGGCAGATAGTCGGGGCAGGCGGTGATGTATTTCAGGTATTGATGGAAAGCATCAATTTTGGGCTGTTGATGATGAAAATAGTGAGCCACTAACGGAGCACCGGTTTCACCAGCGATAATGGCGGAAACTCGCATCCCCAAATCACCTTCTACCGTACGTTTAACTAACGGCTCGGGTAGCCCGTGCATAACCGTATCCGGTGAAAAGGTGTTAGTGCACGATGAGTAAACGTCGGTAGTCGCTCCCCCCATGTCGATTAACATGAAGTTTTCCCATTCAGGAATGTTTTCACGGATTTGGTGTACCAGTTCAAATACGGAATAAGGGGTTGGCAGGGGCTCTTCGCCGGTTTGTTCGACGATATCGTCCAGACCTTTTCCTTTTACAATCTTGCTGAGAAAAATGTCACAAATCGCTTTGCGAGCACCAAATGGATTCGGGTTATCCAGGCTCGGCAAAACGTTATCAACCACGGTTAAATCTTTGTGCCCGAGGATGTCACGAACTTCATCCTGCAGGTCGCGGTTTCCGGCATAGATAATCGAACAGTTAAGATCTGACTTAGCCAGCAGGCGGGCGTTGGCTAAACCATGTCCGCAGTCTCCGCCGTCAGTCCCTCCGGTAAATAACAGAATGTCCGGCGGTGAGCTCTCAAGCGCCAGAATATCGGACTTGTTTAGCTTATAAGCAAAGTGCTGAGAAACTTTAGCCCCTGCGGAGTGAGCGGCTACTTTTGCTGATTCCAGCGTAATATTAGGCACCAGACCTAAGGCCGCAACGGCCAATCCTCCTTTTGCCGAAGAGGAGTAATCCAAATTTATTTCACCGGATGCCAGTAAGGGCCTGGCATCAGAGACATTCAGTATTTTATTGAGTACTGAAAAGAAGCCTTCCGCCAAATGATGAGGCGTTGTGGGGAATAAGGCGCTATTTTTTAATTCGACCCTGTCGTTATTTCCCGCCTCACCCTTAACTTCAAATACCGCTCCTTTAGTCCAAGTGGAGCCGATATCGATAGAAACGGTGATCATTGCACGGCCTCTGCGACAGGTTCAGCGTGCAGGGCTTGTTCAATGTCGCTTTTCATTAGTGAACAAACCAGTTCAAGGTCGGTATCGGGAGAGAACACCCGATTAAAACCCATTGCTTTGAACTTAGTTTCGATTTCTGAGAAATCATGCTTACCGATAACCAGATTGCCTCCTACATACATTGGGATATCACCGATACCACGTTCAATGCAGCGTTCACGCATGCCCATACAGTCGATATCGCCGTGTCCGTAAATAGAAGAGACGATAATGGCATGAGCACCGGTTTCAATGGCCGCATCAATATATTCATCCTGGCTGACCATCACGCCGAGATTAATGACATTGAAGTCATGCATCGTAAAAACGCGGTCTAAAACTTTGTTACCAACGGCATGACAGTCTGCACCGATTACGCCCATAACGATTGTTGGTTTTTGCATGTTAAGTCCTCTATGTAGGTTACAGTTGGTATATACCCTTGATACTTCAAGTTGGAGTGCTCACAGACTTACTGTCTTCTCGCATCTTGAATTACTGGGGGCTTATTTAATTTTTAGCTTCGAGAAATTAAATTTAAGCCATAGCGTTACATTGATATAAATCAATGCATTTTTATTATGAGTTTAAATAGGCGGGTTGTTATATTCCGCACTCATTTTTTATTGGCGTTCAATGTTGTTACTTGTCGGTTTACAATGTGCTTTCTCCACATATCAAACACAATTGATATATTTTCAGGACATCTTGAAAAATGATTTAATTAAATATCCTAAAATAAACTAGAGGCCTTTATTTTTATTAACTCTTTATTTATCAGTACATTATTTTATTTTTAATCATATTTATTTAATTAAACATTATATTAACAATTGCCGGGTTATTTATTTTTTCAAATATTGTGATCTATGTAGTAATTATGCTTTTAAAATATTTTGTGAGCTGGGTCATGTTTTATTATTTTATGTGGTGTGAATTTATTTTCCTCAATTAGTGATTCGGGTAAATTTAATTTAAGAAATTTCATTGCCTGGTCAGTTATTATTATTTTTATCGTCGGTTATATAGGGTTATTAGCTAATTTGAACGGTTCTCATTAAGTGATACCGCACCAGACTCGGTCAGTAAACGCTGGATATGCACATTAATCGCTAAGGTGTCATGATGTTCAACGGCGTTAATCAGCATTTTGTCGGTGAAAAATTTCAGCCAAAACTGGTGCTTAATATGAACGGCTGGAAAATAGTTTTTTACCCTTTGCCGCAGGCTGCCCGCTAAGGTTGCCAGCGTTGACAGCGGGTCCAGCGATGCGGTTGAAAGGTGAGACTCTATCTCTTGGCGTAATAACCCACTGAGCGTTGGTGCGTTGCCGCCGGTAGAAAGGGCGATAATAATCGGAGAGTGGTCAATCAATGCCGGAGTAATAAACGAAGTCTGTAGCGGGTCATCAACGACATTACAGAAAATCTGTCGTTGAGTCGCGCAGTGGTATATCGACTGATTGATTACCGGGTCATCCGTTGCGGCAATCACCAGCCAGCATCCGGTTAGCCAGTGCTCACTAAAGGCTTCCTGCACTAAGCTGACGTTGGCGTTCTTCCCCAGTTCCAGTAGCCGATGGTTAAAGGTCGGAGCAACAATAGTCAGTCTGGCCTGTGCCCTTGATAGTAATTCTGCTTTATGGCTGGCAATTTGACCGCCTCCTACCACAAGGCACAGCTTCTCTTTCAGGTCACAGAAGATAGGCATGAAATCCATTTTTGTTTCCCTTTCAATTAGCGCACGCCGCCCGAGGTCATTTTGACCAGGTGGAGGTGGGGGTAGTGCTTGATTATCTGTTTTTGGCTGAGTGACCACCTAAGGTAATCAACGTCATGCCGGCTGCTGTCCAGTAACAGTCCGACAACGCTGCCACTGTGGGCGACATTCAGACCATAAATACCGCTTTGTTCAACCAGCTCCATTAACTGCTGGAACTGTGGCTTGGGTAAAATGGATTGGCTGGCAACTGCACTTAGGGTTGTTGCTTCACCCAGCCGAAAACAGTCTTGTTTTTCATCGGCTAAGCGAAATTGTTGCCAGGACTTTTCCAGTTCGCCTGCCTGATTAAGCAGTAATTGATGGCGATTAAGACGATGGTAATCTTCAGTCAGCAGGCTGAGCGGGCTTTCCAGCAGTAAAATATCGATCTCAGGTACCCATGAAAAAGAGATGCGCGTTAGGGCCGTCTGGTGATCGAACAAGGTCAGCCGGTCAAAAATAGTGCTGTCTGTCGGTTCGAGTTGAACGCATAAACGGGCAATGGCATCGTTATCCAGTGACTGGCCAAGCAGCTTTGCCGTCGCTTTAGCCGTTGCCGCAATGTCTGCGGTGCTGCTGGCCATGCCTTTAGCCACCGGAATCGTTGATTCAAACTCAATGCATAAATTGGCGGAGAGCTCCGGGGGCTCACCGAAGTAATTCAGTACCCGTTCGGCCATCTGGCGCATGCGCGGGCGTTCATCCTGTTGCGGTGTACCTTCGGTGACGGACACTTGGCTGTACCAATCTATCGGGCAAGAGATCAGCTTTTCACTGCCCAGTATCCAGCCCTGAATCAGTTCGCCGCATGAGGCCGGGCAACGGGCATCAGCCATGAGAAAATACCTTATGCAGTGCGTTAATCAGCGTTTGATTTTCTGCGTTACTGCGCACGGCTACCCGATAGTAGTTTTCATTCAGGCCGGGATAATTTTTGCAATGGCGTATCAGAATTCGATGCTCCAGCAGAGCCTGCTGCAGGTTAAAACCTTGACGATTGCAGCGAAAGAACAGGTAATTAACCGTTGGCGGCCAAACGGTCAAGGCATCAAAGGCTGAAAGCTGAGTCCATAAATACTGCTGTTGTTGTTTCAACCAGCGATGAGTATCAGCAATATACTGATGGTCATCCAGCAGGACTTCACCGGCTAGTGCGGCAAAGGCATTAATTGACCAGGGCTCTCGCTGGCTCTTCATCCGGGCTATCCCATGGCTATCGCCGCTCACCATGTAACCAAGGCGTAATCCGGGAATCGCGAAGAACTTGGTCAGGGAACGTAGAATATACAGGTGGCGGGTGGTGTTTATTCGAGCAATTAAACTTTCAGACTGAGGTAAGAAGTCAATAAATGCTTCATCGACGATTAGGGCTATAGCCTGTTGTTCGCAGTAATCAACCAGCGCCAGCAAGAATTGCCGATCGGGCATTAATCCGGTTGGATTGTTTGGCGTGGCAATAAACAGGCAGTCTGGTTGAACCTCTGCCAGCGTCTCAAGCAAGTGCATATCGGGCTGAAATCCTTGTTCTTCCCGCAAAGGATAATCAACTATTTCTACTTGGCCATTAGAAAATGCCTGTAGTGCTCGACGATATTCGGCAAAGCCCGGGGTTAATAACAGCGCCCGCTTGGGTTTTAAATAACGGACTACCGCATAAATTAACTCAGTTGCTCCGTTACCGGCCATAACGGATGCGCTTTCACACTGATGGGCATTAGCCAAAACCTGATGCAAATGGCGGTATTCCACATCCGGATATTTTTCGATACGGCTGAGGTTATTTTTAATCACTGCTTTAACCCGCTCGGGGGCGCCGAGCGGGTTAATATTGGCACTGAAATCAATCAATGAGTCAGCAGAGATCCCCATTTTTTGGGCAACTTCGACCGTATTTCCACCGTGTTCACTCATTGTTTTTTCCTGTATTTCGGTTGTTACATTGCCTCTACTAGCTGGAGAGACTCATGGCTAATATCGACCTGAGTCGATGCGAAAGAGAGAATTTCGCTTAAATTGACCACGTTGCCAATCACAATTAGTGCCGGGGCATGTAATTTTTGATTTTCAATCTCTTGTTTTAAGGTAGACAGGGTGCCTTTAGCGATTTTTTGGCGTGGTTGACTGGCATACATTACTGCCGCAGCTGGCGTATCGGGTGACTTTCCGCCCTCAATTAATAGCTTACAGATCTCTTCCTGGCGGGTCATTCCCATCAGAATAATCAGTGTGCCTTCTGTTTTTGCCAACGCGTGCCAGTTTTGTGGCTCATTACCCTGACATAAATGCCCGGTGACGACATGAAAGCTGGAAGAGTAATCTCGATGGGTAACCGGAATTCCTGCATAGGCTAAGCCACCAATTGAAGAGCTGATGCCGGGGATAATCTCAAAGGCAATTTTATGTCGGGACAGGCTTTCGGCTTCTTCACCACCACGGCCAAAAACGTACGGGTCACCGCCTTTCAGGCGTACGACATTTTTTCCTGCCAGTGCATGGTCAATCAATATTTGATTAATTTGTTCCTGAGGGACCGGATGGTGATTAGGCGTTTTTCCGACGTTTATAATCTGGCAATTATCCGGAGCCTGAGCGATAAGTTTAGGATTAACTAAGCGATCGTGAACAATAACTGTAGCTTCCCGAATACAGTGTAATCCTTTTACTGTAATCAAAGAGGGATCTCCGGGACCCGCTCCAACTAACCATACTTTTCCTTTGTTCATTAGATTACCTATATGACTGAGAAGATATATGACTATTTAACTGCTATTTATTCTGAATGAGTAGCTGGTGATTTTTATATAAGTAACTTTTATCGCTAATTTAAAATCCGTCGCATTATCCATTAATAAAATAATAATAAATTTGACTTCGATCTCATTATTTAATCATTTTACGGAATGACCTCTTTAAAATATGTAATGAATTAAATTTCCTATTTTTGGTAAATTAATATCGTTAAAAATCAATAAAATGTGATTTTGATTTGAATTTTCACAAGAGTGAAGACTTTGGAAAAATATATTAAAATGCGTGTTACTATTTATTCTTTTGTTTTTTTATAAATGTGAGGGTGTTTTTTTGTACGGAAATATACTTAATCAATAATAATTATGAGTGTTGTCACAAAAAATGAATGGTAGTGTGTTTATATAAGTTAAGTTGTGTATTTTAAAAATGAAGAAAACGATCTTTATTTTTTGCCGATTTAAAATATAAGCTCACAATGTAATAACAATATTGATACATTTATTGTTATATATATTTGGGTTAATGAAACGTTATATAAAATAAATTTTCCGTATGCGGACTGTGTATTGCCTAATTGAATACAGGGTTTTTCATTTTGTCTGATAACAAGGTTCTGGCATTTTTAGGAAAGGTTATGCATCAGCAACAAAAATACGCGTTTGTGATTGCAGGTACTGCCAGTGGTTGTGGTAAAACCACCATAACGCTTGGCGTGATGCGCGCCTTAATGGCTCGCCAGATGCGTATACAACCTTTCAAAATCGGACCAGATTATCTCGACAGCGGTTGGCATACCGCGGTTACCGGCGTTGCCAGCCGTAATCTTGATGCTTTTATGCTACCGGCCTCAATTCTTAATGGCCTGTTTAACCAATGTTTAGTCGATAAAGATATTGCGGTGATCGAAGGCGTTATGGGGCTTTATGACGGCTACGGTACCGGCCTGAACTATTGCAGCACCGCGGCCATGGCTAAACAACTGGGATGCCCGGTTATTTTATTAGTTGATGGCAAAGGGGTATCCACCTCAATAGCCGCAACGGTCATGGGCTTTCAGCACTTTGACCCTTCGGTCAATATCGCCGGCGTGCTGGTCAATCGGGTTAACAGTGACAGCCATTACCAACTGCTCAAACAGGCTATTGAACAACACTGTGGCATCCCTGTATTGGGACGCATGCCGGTAATGCCTGATATTGAACTGCCTTCACGCTATCTTGGCCTTAATCCTGCCCGTGAACAATCCTTATCAGCGCAATCCTTATCAGCGCAATGTTTACCTGATCAAGGCTTACAACAACAGCGCTGGCAGGTTCTGGCACAACAAATAGAAGCGACGGTTGAGCTGGACAAGCTGCTTGATTTGGTCCGGCTTAATGAACCACCCATCGGCAGCGTTGAGGGGCTTATTGACCCTCAACTGGGCCACGGGTTAACGCTGGCTTTAGCTGAAGATTCAGCCTTTAACTTCTATTACCCCGACAATCTGGCATTGCTCGAAAAGTCCGGCGTGGTGATAAAGCGCTTTAGTCCGCTTTACGACAGCCAGCTACCGGAATGTCAGATGGTGTATATCGGCGGCGGATACCCCGAACTGTATGCCGAGCAACTGGCCGCTAACGGCTCAATGTATCAGTCATTGCGACAGGCACACCTGAAAGGGATTCCTATTTACGCCGAGTGCGGCGGGCTGATGTATTTAGGTGAAACGCTGACCGATGCACAAGGCGTTCGCCATACGATGGTCGGGCTGATTGCCGGCCAAAGCCATATGGAAAAGCGGCTGACCCGCTTTGGCTATTGTGAAGCTAAAGCTAACCGCGACACCACTCTGATAGCTAAAGGTGAAACCCTGCGCGGGCATGAATTTCACTATTCCGATTTTAACTCAGATCTTGATCCGGTCTTCGATATCACTAAACGGCGAGATGGCGTGATTGAAAAATGCTGGCAGGGCGGATACCAAAATGGTAATACGCTGGCCAGTTATTTACACGTCCACTTTGCTCAACGGCCTGGTTTACTCCACCGTTGGCTTGAAATCGCGCGGGAACATCTATGAGTATTTTCACCTGGTTTATTGCTTTTCTATTAGATCTGAAATTGGGAGACCCCCAAAGCTGGCCGCATCCGGTGCGCTGGATTGGCGAACTTATTAGTAAAACGGAAGCGATGATTCGCAGCCGCTGTAAAACGGAGTCGGGCCTGCAACTGGGCGGCATTGTACTTTGGCTGGTGGTGGTGGGTGCGGCCTGGCTGGCCAGTTACTGGGTACTCAGACTGGCTTTTGGTATCCAGTTTTGGCTGGGATGCGCCGTAGAAGTTTGGATGATTTATACCACTCTGGCGACCCGAAGCCTGAGCGATGCCGCCGATCAGGTTTATCAAGCGCTGAAAAAGGGCGACCTGGCAGAAAGCCGCGAGAAGCTTTCGTGGATCGTGGGTCGAGATACCGCTGAGTTAGCGCCACCACAAATAGCCAGAGCGGTAACGGAAACCGTGGCAGAAAACACCGTTGACGGCGTTATAGCCCCGCTGTTTTTCCTGATGCTGGGCGGTGCTCCGTTAGCGATGGCATATAAAGCGGTTAATACGCTGGACTCGATGGTGGGGTACAAAACGCCAAAATTTCAGGCTATCGGCATGTTCTCAGCCCGGGCCGACGATGTGGCTAACTGGATCCCGGCCCGCCTCGGTTGGCTGCTATTGGCACTGGCCGCCTGGTGGCTAAAGCTGAATTACCGTCAGGCGCTGCATATTGGCTGGCGGGATCGCTATCAGCACAAAAGCCCGAATAGCGGATGGTCAGAAGCCACGGTAGCAGGAGCCTTAGGTGTACGCCTTGGCGGGCCAAATACCTATTTTAACCAACGGGTTGAAAAACCATGGATAGGCGACGAACGGCGTGAAATCACCCTTGATGATATGACTAAAACGACGCAGCTGATGAAGGTTGCATCGGTGATGGCTCTGCTGCTGTTTGCGCTGTTATATAGCCTGTTTAACCTGATGATATAAGGATCGCAGCTTCATGAATTACATTCAAAAACCCGGACAAATAGAAGAAAACAGTTTTTGTATTATCAGTGACATTATTCATGAAGCGCGGCCGGAATATCGCTTTACCGATCAAGATCGGGAAGCGGTCATTAAGCGGGTTATCCATACCACCGCAGACTTTGACTGGCTGGATATTCTTCATTTCTCCCCCGATGTTATCGCGACTATCCGTCAGGCTATTCAGCGCGGCTGTACCCTGTATACCGATACCACTATGGCGCTTTCGGGTATCAATAAAACCCGCCTTGCCCAGTATGGCAGCCAGTGCCGTTGCTATATCAGTGACCCGCGGGTGGTCCAGATGGCAAAAGACCAACAGATTACCCGCTCGATGGCGGCGGTGGATATTGCCCTGCAGGAGCCGGAAGAAAAGATATTTGTTTTCGGCAATGCCCCGACTGCGCTGTTTCGACTGATGGAGCATCGGGTCAGCCCGGCTGCCGTTGTGGGCGTGCCGGTTGGCTTTGTCGGGGCCGAAGAGTCAAAGGATGCGCTGATTGACAGTGACTTAAACTACATTGCCGCCAAAGGACGAAAAGGCGGGAGTAACGTGGCGGCCGCCATTATTAACGCCATCCTGTACCGGATGCCGGAGGCGGTATGAATCAGATAAGCCCGCCGGACAGCAGTGCCAATCTCGGCGTGGTCTGGCATAAAGGCAAAGCGCTGCGCAAAGGATATACCACCGGTTCCTGCGCAACGGCGGCCGCGCGAGTCGCGGCGCTGATGGTGTTACGCCAGCAGGTGATTAATCAAGTTTCCATTGTGACCCCGTCAGGCGTCGCGCTGTTTTTAAACGTTGAACAGCCGCTGATTGAAGGTCAGCAGGCCTCAGCCGCTATTCGTAAAGACGGCGGCGATGATATTGATGCGACTCACGGCATGCTGATTTACGCCAGAGTGTCACTCAATGATGGCGGCGTTATACGGCTTGAAGGCGGAGAGGGCGTTGGGCGGGTTACACGCAACGGTGTCGGCTTACCCGTCGGCTGTGCGGCAATTAATAAAACCCCTCGGCAAACCATTGAGCAGGCGGTACGCGATGTTATTGGCCCTAATCGCGGGGCTGAGATTGTGATTTTTGCGCCGGAAGGCGAAGAACGGGCAAAGAAAACCTATAACGACAGGCTGGGCATTAAAGGCGGTATTTCAATTATCGGTACCAGCGGCATTGTAACGCCCATGTCAGAAGAGAGCTGGAAACGCTCTTTGTCTATTGAACTGGAAATGAAGCGAGCCAACGGGCTAGAGAAAATCATTTTGGTGCCCGGTAACCACGGCGAACGCTTTGTCAGTCAGCAAATGTCTCTCGATGGCGATTATGTCGTCACTATGAGCAATTTTGTCGGCTACATGTTACAGGAAACGGTCCGACTGGGTTTCCGCCATGTGGTTTTAGTGGGGCACCCCGGCAAGCTGGTGAAGATTGCCGCCGGAATTTTCCATACCCACAGTCATATTGCCGATGGTCGCATGGAAACCTTGATCTCACATTTGGCTCTGATGGGGGCACCTGTTGAACTGCTTCAGGCGGTAGATCGGTGCGACACCACCGAGGCGGCGATTGAGCTGATTGCTGAACGCGGCTGGCAAGCGGTTTATCACCAAATAGCCCGAAAGATCTGTTTCCGTGTCGACCAAATGCTGCGGTTTTCTAGTGATAAACCGAAGTGCGACGCGGTAATGTTTTCTTTTGAAAATCAGGTCTTGGGCAGCAATCGCCCGGTGAGTGAGATCGTGGAGGACTTCCGATGATTACCGTTGTCGGCGTTGGCCCGGGAGCGCCGGACCATCACACTCAGGCATTACTGAACGCCGTCGCACAGGCCGATATTCTGGTCGGCGGAGAGCGCCATTTAGCCATATTTCCCCATTTTAACGGTGAGACCAAACGGCTTAGTTCAGATATCTATTCTCTGATGAAATGGCTTGAGCTGCACCAGCAGAAAAACGTCGTGGTACTGGCTTCCGGCGATCCGCTGTTCTATGGCATCGGCAAACGGATCGCCGAATATTTCAGACCTGAGAATATCCGCATTCTTCCCGGCATCAGTGCGGTTCAGTATCTGTGCTCGCTGATTCATCTGGATATGAATGACATCTACCTCACCAGCAGCCACGGGCGCAGGCCCGATTTCGACTGGCTTTTATCTCATCCCAAAATTGGCATGGTGACCGATAAAATCATCGGTCCGCGTGAAATTGCCGATCAGATTTTAGCGCGCGGTCAGCAGCGATTTATGGTGATTGGTGAGAACTTATCTCAGCAAAGTCAGCGAATTACCTATCTTAAACCCGACGAAGTTGGGCCTGACTATGACATCAACGTAGTGGTGATTCTCAATGAACGATGAACTGTTTCTGCGCGGGCACCGGGTGCCAATGACTAAAGAGCCGGTAAGGCTGCTGGCGTTGGAACGGCTGGATTTACGCCATGCACGGCGATTGATTGATATCGGCGCCGGCACCGGAAGTATTTCTATTGAAGCCGCTTTACGCTACCCGAATCTGGACGTGATTGCCATTGAGCGCAATGAGTCTGCGTTGAGTCTGATCGCTGAAAACTGTCGGCATTTTGATTGCCACAATATCCGGATTATCTCCGGCATGGCTCCGGTCGAGATTGCGGAAACGGCTGATGCCATTTTTATTGGCGGAACCAGTGGTCAGCTGACGGAGTTAATTGACTGGTCGCTGCAACATTTACCGTCAGGCGGTCGCCTGGTGATGACCTTTATTCTGCTCGAAAACCTGACCAAAGCACTGGCGTATCTCCAAACCTGCCGGGTGACACAGCTTGACTGCTGCGAACTTCAGATAGGTGCGTTGACTTCACTGGGGCAGGGGCACTATTTCAAACCGAATAATCCCGCTTATCTTATTTCCTGTCTGAAGGAGGAGTGTCGTGCCTGAACGTTTTGATTTTGATACCAGCAAAGTATGGTTTGTTGGCGCCGGACCGGGGGATAAAACCCTGATCACCTTAAAAGGCTACCGTCTGTTACAACAGGCTCAGGTGGTTATCTATGCCGGCTCGCTGATTAATACTGAACTGTTGGAGTATTGTCCCGCAGACGCTGAATGTCATGACAGTGCCAGCCTGACGTTACACCAAATTACGGACCTGATGATCGGCGGAGTTAAGGCCGGCAAGCTCGTGGTTCGTCTGCAAACCGGTGATTTATCCCTGTATGGCTCTATTCGTGAGCAGGGGGAAGTGCTGTCGGAACACGGAATCTCTTTCGTTTCTGTACCGGGGGTAAGCTCATTTTTGGGGGCGGCTTCTCAGCTTGGGGTGGAATATACCGTACCGGAGGTTTCGCAAAGCCTGATTATTACGCGTATTGAAGGTCGAACGCCGATGCCTCCCAAGGAGAGTCTGGAATCCTTTGCTGCCCATCAAACATCGATGGCGATTTTTCTGTCGGTTCAGGATATTACCGGAGTCGTTCAGCAGCTCACATCGGGCGGTTATCCGCCAGAAACACCGGTTGCGGTAGTTTACAAAGCGACATGGGAAGACTGCCAGATTGTGCGCGCTACCTTAGCGGATATCGCTGAACGGGTAAAAGCTTCCGGTATTTGTAAGACGGCGCTGATTCTGGTGGGGCCGTTCCTCGGTGATGAGTATCACTATTCAAAACTTTATGATGCGGGATTCAGCCATGAGTACCGTCAGGCCTGATTTATCCGTTGCGCTGTTTTGTCTGACGCCGGGCGGCGTTGCGCTGGCCCGGCGGCTACGGCCGCATCTGAATATGAGCTGTTTTACCAGCCCGACGCTGATAGAACCCGGTTTTATTCCGTTTGATGGCGGGTTTGCCAGCGCACTTCGTCAGGCATTTGGCCAGTATGACCGACTGATTGTGATCGGGGCCACCGGCGTTACCGTTCGGGTGCTGGCGCCGGTACTTCACGACAAACTGACCGATCCGGCCGTTGTGGTACTCGATGAACAAGGCCAGTTTGCCATTAGCTTATTGTCCGGCCACCTTGGCGGTGCTAATCAACTGGCCCGGCAGCTTGCCGATATTCTCGGCGGGCAGGCGGTGATTACTACGGCTACTGACGTCAATAACATGGCCGCTCTTGACCAACTGGCAGGAGAGATCGACGGCCGGATAGACAACTTTCGTGACAGCGTAAAGACGGTAAACCAAATGTTGGTGAGCGGCAAAAAAGTCGGCATCTGGTGGCACCCGGCATTAGTTGCGCAAAAAGAGCGTGTTGATACCCGCGGTTTTGTACCGGTAGAGGACTTGGTCGCTTTACCTGAACTCGACGGGCTGGTGTATATCAGTTACCACCGGGAAATGCTGAGGTTAAACGTGCCAACGTTCAAGCTGGTGCCGCGTCGGGTGGTTGTCGGGATTGGCTGTCGTCGCGGCGTTGACCCCGTTTTGGTCGCGCAAATGTTGTCGGCACATCTGGCTGACAATGATCTTGATCCTCTGGCGTTAAAAGCGATTGGCAGCGTGGAATTAAAACGAGATGAGCCCGCGCTGAACCAACTGGCTCGGTCCAGCGGCGTTCCGTTTCAGCTATTCCCCGTGAGTGCCCTTTCTGAGCTTGAACATCTTTTTCCGGTTTCTGATTTTGTCCGTCAAACGGTAGGAGCCGGCTGTGTTTCTCAACCGGTTGCCTGGCTGTTGAGCGGCGGGAATATTACCGGACATACCCTGAAACAACAGGGTGTCACCATGACTTTAGGAGTATTGGCGTAATGTTAACAGTGATTGGTATTGGCCCCGGCAGTGAAGCAATGATGACTCAGGATGCCATTGCTGCGTTAAAAGAGGCCGATGTAGTGGTGGGGTATAAAACCTATACCCATCTGGTTAAACCGCTGGTCGGCGATAAAGAAGTGATTAAAACCGGCATGTGTAAAGAGATTGAGCGCTGCCATTTGGCCATCGATTTAGCCGAACAGGGTAAGAACGTCGCCATGGTATGCAGCGGTGACGCCGGTATTTACGGCATGGCCGGGTTGATCTTAGAGATTGTGACTAAGCAAAAGCGCAACGTTGAGGTGCGACTGGTATCTGGCGTTACGGCCAGCATTGCCGCCGCGGCTCTGCTAGGGGCTCCGCTAATGCATGACTTCTGTCATATCAGCCTGAGCGACTTATTAACCCCATGGGATGTGATTGAGAAGCGGGTTAAAGCCGCCGCTGAGGCCGATTTTGTTATCTGTTTTTACAACCCGCGCAGCCGGGGCCGTGAAGGTCATTTGGCAAAGGCTTTTGAGCTTATGGCGCCCTGGACATCAGCTTCAACGCCGGTCGGGGTGGTGAAAGCCGCCGGTCGCAAAAAGCAGGAAAAATGGATAACCACCTTCGGTGAAATGGACTACAGCAATGTGGATATGACCAGCCTGGTGATTGTTGGCAATAAGTCGACCTACATCAGCGATGGCCTAATGATCACGCCAAGGGGATATACGCTGTGAGCCAACCATTGATCCATGTCTTTGGCGGTACCAGCGATGCCCGCCAGATTTGCCAAATGCTTGATGACAGCGGGAGCGCTTACCGATTATCGGTAGCCACCGCAACCGGCGTTCAGCAGGCAGCCGGAATTGGCGGCGAAATTGTCTGTGGCCGAATGGATGCGGATCAAATGATTGACTACTTACAGCAGCAGGGTATCCGGCAGGTGATCGATGCCTCTCATCCTTATGCCGAACTGCTCAGCAAAAATATTTTTCAGGCCTGTCGGGTCGTCGGTATTCCGCTGATTCGCTATGAGCGTATTAGTGAGATTCATGCGGTTTTGCATCCGCTGGTTCATCGAGTATCCACTATCGATCAGGCGTGTGAACTGGCTAAAAGCCTCGGGCAGCGGGTGCTGCTAACCACCGGCAGTAAGCAACTACCGGACTACGTCAATCTGCTCTCCGGCATGACGGTGATGGCCAGAGTGTTACCCACCACTGAGGTTTTAGCGCTGTGCGAATACTGCGGCCTGTCGGTCGATCAAATTTTTGCCCTAAAAGGACCGTTCAGCGCCGACTTTAATCGGGCGTTATACCAGTTTTGTCAGGCTGACGTGGTGATTACCAAAGAGTCTGGCGCCCAGGGGGGATTTAAACAAAAGGTCGAACCCTGCCTGATGTTAGGCATTCCCTGCATTATCGTTTGTCGCCCGAAAGGGCTGTTTGATGGTGACGGAGTCACTCAGGTCAACGGCCTGAAAGAGATGGAACGATTATTAACCCAAGGTCAGATTACCGCTAACTAGTCAGGATATGGTGATGAAAAAAGCATTATTAGCCATCAGTTTTGGAACCAGTTACACCGAAACGCGAAAAAAGAATATTGAAGCCTGCGAACAGCAGCTGGCCGATGCCTTTGACGATCGCGATCTGTTTCGGGCATTTACCTCAGGAATGGTGATTCGTAAATTAGAACGCCGCGATGGTTTAAAAATTGATACCCCGCGTGAGGCATTGTCCCGACTGGCACAGGCCGGCTATCAAGACGTCGCTATTCAGTCACTGCACGTCATTAAGGGGGATGAATACGAAAAGATTGTCCGCGAGATTGAAAAGTTTCGCCCGTACTTTAAACGCTTAGTTCTCGGGGCTCCTTTGCTTAGCCGATTTGAAGACTATCAACAGTTAATGGTGGCAATACAGCACCAGATGCCTGAACTCAAAGCAAATGAGTGCGCGGTATTTATGGGCCATGGCGCGACTCATCATGCTTTTTCTGCCTACGCCTGCCTCGATCATCTGATGGCCAGTCAGGGCTTTCCGGCCCGAGTCGGTGCAGTTGAAAGCTACCCTGAAATTGACCTGATTATTACTGACTTAAAAGCCAAAGGTATTGGCAACGTTCACCTGATGCCATTGATGCTGGTGGCAGGGGACCATGCCATTAACGATATGGCCTCCGATGAAGAAGACTCATGGAAAAGCCAGTTAGAAAAGGCCGGAATAGGTGCAACCCCTTGGCTACAGGGGCTGGGTGAAAACCGCATTATTCGCCAGATGTTTGTCAGCCATCTGGAAGACGCAATCAATCAAAACTGCGCGGAGCCGGCATGATGGACGGAAAGCTATATGCCATTGGCGTTGGTCCGGGGGCCAGCGATCTGATCACCGTCCGGGGTGCACGAATTATTGGCGAACTGGACGTGCTGTACGCACCGGCAGGCAAAAAGGGCGCACCCAGCTTGGCGCATACCATTGTGCAAGAGTACGTCTCGGCGAAAACCGAGGTTCGGACCTATCACTTTTTAATGCAGGCCTCGGCGGATGACAAAGCCGCCGTGTGGGATGAAGTCGCTCAGGCGCTGAAAGATGAAGTGAAGAACGGCCGTAAGGTGGGCTTTATCACCTTGGGCGATGCCATGCTATTCAGTACTTGGGTCTCTTTATTAGAACGAATCGGCCGCCAGCCATGGTTAGAGATTGTGCCGGGCGTCACCTCTTTTGCCGCTATTGCCGCCCGCGGAGTGATGCCGCTGGCAATGGAAACCCAGACCATGGCGGTGATTTCGTGCACCGCTTCTGAAGATGAGCTGGAACAAACGCTGCGCAGCCACGACTGTGTGGTTTTGATGAAAGTTTATGGGCGACTGGAACAGGTACGCGCTCTGCTTCACCGACTGAATCTACTTGAACATGCGCTGATGATGGCGGATGCCACTCTGCCAACGGAACAGTGCTGGCGGGATTTGAGTCAATCGGACAGTGAGCTGAAGCTGCCTTATTTTTCAACAATTTTGGTTAACAAACATTGGAATACATCGAGGTAAGTTATGCAAAAGCAGTTGACGAAGTTTTCGTTATCCGGCGCAGCGATTGGCATTTTGCTGATCACCGCTCCTCAAGAGGCCTTTGCCATGCACATTATGGAAGGGTTTCTGCCACCCATGTGGGCGATAGCATGGTGGCTGATCTTTTTACCTTTTTTGGCAACCGGTATTGTCAGGCTACGGCGAATTGTGCAGGAAGACAGTAACCAGAAGGTGCTGCTGGCCCTGTGCTGTGCGTTTATCTTCGTGCTTTCGGCGCTGAAGATTCCGTCGGTTACCGGCAGTTGCTCTCACCCGACCGGCGTGGCGCTGGCAATTATTCTGTTCGGTCCTTCGGTAGTTGCGGTGCTCGGTACCATTGTGCTGTTGTTTCAGGCGCTGTTACTGGCTCACGGCGGTATCACCACTCTGGGGGCTAATGCTATGTCGATGGCGGTCATCGGCCCGATGGTGGGTTATCTGGTCTGGCGCTTCTCATGCAAGTTAGGCATGCGTA
>POVV01000207.1_pt1 | contig 47118 bp, 43 predicted proteins | sample 1560271 | NCBI WGS metagenome assembly POVV01 (sample SAMN08337232, study PRJNA429181) | Bioreactor metagenome, whole genome shotgun sequencing project. | biome: cows' rumen and soil; feature: anaerobic; isolation source: anaerobic chemostat enrichment culture, galacturonate as sole carbon... | reverse complement strand
TGATGAGTACTCTTCAGGCATGACAAGAATTTTTGCTCCGCCATAAATTTGATATTTCTCACACAGTTCAAGGCGCTTAATCGCGGTCTCAATCTCATTAATAAAACCTATCTGCTCGGCTTTGTCACTGACGGTAATTTTTTGCAGCAGTCTTTGCTGTTCCTCTGACATCCATTGATGTAGACGGGCAATAACGCGATGACTGATATCCATTTATATCCCAAGATTGTAGTCGTTAATTGATTGATTAATCTTAGACAATATCGCCAATGAATACAGCTAAAAGAGGTTGCAGGTTAACTCATCTGAGTTGGGGAAAAGAACGTTGGAAACGAAAAGCAGGTTTCATGCTCAGGTATTTCGACTAAGGGGTTATCACTTTAGCTAATTTATGAGGCTGGTTTCAGCTTGTTTTCTAACCAGTTACGTTGATTTTTTCGTAAGTTAATTACATGCGTTGCGATTTTTTGTGAGTAATATCTCGATATTAGATATATTTCCTTGTAATTATATTACAAATAATTCTTTTACAGCGCGAAGAAATGGGGTAAAGTTATCGGCGTAGGGTACAGAGGTAAGATGTTCTATTTTCAAACCTGTAATAGGATTGGCTTTATATTAGCCGCCCCATTCTTTTGAATGGGGCGTTTTTTTATCTAAAAAATAGCTTGGCAGGTCAGGATTTATGAGGGGAATTACTCTTCAGGGGCATCGGCCATGTCATCTTCTAGCTCAAAAGGTAAGTTAAACCACTCATCCAGTTTGAGGCGTAGTTTATCAATGCCAATTTTTTTCAGAGAAGAGAATATTTCGACCTGAATATCACCCTGGAAAGGTAATATTGCCTCACGCACCATATTCAGTTGAGCCTTACGGGCTCCGGAAGCCAGTTTATCCGCCTTGGTCAGCAGTATCAGTACCGGGAGCTCAACGTCTACAGCCCACTGAACCATCTGCTGGTCTAACTCTTTTAACGGATGGCGGATATCCATTAATACCACCAATCCTTTAATACAATTGCGCTTTTGCAGGTATTCACCCAACGCACGCTGCCATTTACGTTTCATTTCTTCAGGAACTTCGGCGTAGCCGTAACCCGGTAAATCCACTAAATGAAGGTTATCTTCAACCCGGAACAGGTTGATAAGCTGGGTGCGCCCCGGTGTTTTACTGGTGCGGGCCAAGCTTTTTTGATTGGTTAAAGTATTTAGAGCACTAGATTTACCAGCGTTAGAACGGCCGGCAAAAGCCACTTCAATGCCTTCATCAGCAGGCAGATGGGTAATATCCGGTGCGCTGGTGACGAAATGCGTCTTGTGATAATTAAAGTTTTTCTGAGTCAAAACGTCCGTCTCCGAAGGATAAATTTAAGGGCTGATTATACTTATTCGCGGTGGGAATAGGTGAATTTATTCTTATCATCTCGATTTAGGTGCCTAACGGCCAAGCTCTGTAGTCTAAGCGTGTGAGACATTGACTATAGTAACGTAGGGCAATTTCCTCTTTTTCAAACAACCCTATAATTTAAAGTGTTTATTATCATTAAGTTATTTTTCCTACATAAAAAAACCTAGTATTTTTACCTGTAAGTCACTTGTTTGAACTCCTCTACAGGGTAAAGTACGTATCAAGCAAGGGATGCGACGGAATACAAATACACAGGATGTGTAATCTCAAGGAAACGTCAGGACGACGTAATAGAGATAAAAGGAAAGACCTGAATGGATGAGGTCACGCGATACAGGATTGTAACGCAGATACGGAAATCAGGATACGCGGAGCGTAGTTCAGGAAGAACAAAGGCAAAGGATAGCACCAAGGATGAAAATCTTCTCCAGGATGTGAGATAAAGATTGTCGCCAGGGACTGGATGTAAAAACAGACGGAAAAACCGGGATGTTGGTTGTTCACAAGGATGAGACTAGGAATAAAATTCCTATACAGGTTAGAGATTAAGGCGACAGATTAAACTGTCGCCTTTTTTCTTTCTCCGCTTTCTGCTAGATTCCGACGCAGTTCTATACTGAATATCTCCATTTAAGAGAAGACCTCAATGAAGCAGTCCCAAAATGCCCCTAAAGGCAGTAAAAAAAATGATAAGCCAAAGCGTAAAAGTCGTGCAGATTTAGATATCGAAGCTCGCGATCGTAAACGTCAGAAAAAGCACCGCGGTAACGTTTCCGGTGCCCGTACTAACGTTGAGTCGGGTTCTGATAAAAATGGCAACGCTGGCGCTAAGCAAAAAGATCCTCGTATTGGCAGTAAAACACCGGTTCCTTTAGTTGTTGAGAACAACAAACCAGTCGTTGCGAAGGCCGCCAAACCGAAAGAACCAAAGCAACCAAAAATGTCCCCGGAAAAAGAGCTGGCGCTTTTAGAGCAGGATGAGCGTCTGAATCAGCTGCTTGATGCCGTTGATGAAGGGAAAACCCTGACGGCAGAAGAGCAAACCTACGTTGATAATACCCTCGATCGCATTGATGAACTGATGTCAGAGCTGGGTATTGATTTAGGTGATGAAGATGACGATCTGCTTGACGGAAACGATGAAGAAGAGAAGAAAGAAGACATCGTTCAATTGCTGAAAAGAAGCAGTTCTAAAGAGTGATTTAGCTGATGGGCTGGATATTACTGCTGGTTAGTTTGCTGCTTGCATGTTATCTCATCCGGTTATTAGGTAGACTGTTATGGCTGAGCCAACTTAAGCGACGTTGGCGTTCGGCCAAAGCACCCCGTAAAACAATGAAAGATTTTAAAAGAAAGTCGGGGAGACATAGAAATAAACGGAGTGAGCAATAATGTCTGAGCAATTGATTGATTGGGATCTGGCCCTAATTCAGAAATATAACTATTCCGGGCCGAGATATACCTCTTACCCGACTGCGCTTGAGTTTAGTGAGCAATATACTGAAAATGATTTTCAGGCCTCGGTTCAGCGCTATCCGTCACGTCCTCTTTCACTTTATATCCATATTCCGTTTTGTCACAAGCTTTGCTACTTCTGCGGCTGTAATAAGATCGTTACCCGCCAAGGGCAAAAGGTCGAACAATATCTCGATGTTTTGGAACAGGAAATCAAGCACCGTGCACCGCTGTTTGCTGACCGTCAGGTTTCTCAAATGCACTGGGGCGGCGGCACACCGACTTATTTGAATAAAGAGCAAATTAGTCGTCTGAACGGAATGCTACGCCGGCATTTTAATTTTTTACCTAGTGCTGAAGTCTCTATTGAGATTGACCCGCGTGAAATTGAGCTGGATATTCTTGACCACCTCAAGTCTGAAGGCTTCAATCGTATGAGCATGGGCGTGCAGGACTTTAATAAAGAAGTTCAGAAGTTGGTAAACCGTGAGCAGGATGAAGAGTTTATTTTTGCTCTGATCAACCGGGCTAAAGCGCTGGGCTTCAGTTCAACCAATATCGATTTAATTTATGGTCTGCCAAAACAAACGCCAGAAAGCTTTGCCTTTACGCTCAAGCGCGTAGCCGAACTAGCGCCAGACCGCCTGAGCGTATTTAACTATGCGCACTTGCCAAGCCGCTTTGCCGCCCAAATTAAGATTAAAGATCACGATTTACCTTCGGCCAATGAGAAGCTGGATATTTTGCAGGAAACCATTACATCTCTGACCAACGATGGTTATCAATTTATTGGTATGGACCACTTTGCCCGCCCGGATGATGAACTGGCAATTGCTCAACGTGAAGGTCATTTACACCGCAATTTCCAAGGCTACACAACTCACGGCGATAGCGATTTGCTGGGAATGGGCGTTTCGTCCATCAGCATGATTGGTGATAACTATGCTCAAAATCAGAAAGATTTAAAGGCATACTATGCCAGCGTCGCTGAGAAGGGTAATGGCTTATGGAAAGGCATCACCATGACCGATGATGACTGCCTGCGTCGGGACGTAATTAAAACCCTGATCTGTAATTTCCAGTTGGAATATGCCGCAATAGAAAAAGATCATAACGTTAATTTTGCTGAATATTTTGCCGAAGATATGAAACTGCTGGCACCACTGGCAAAAGATGGTCTGGTGACAATTAATGACAAAGGTATCTACGTTACCGGTAAGGGACGATTACTGATTCGTAATATCTGCATGTGTTTCGATGTTTATTTACGTCAACAGGCCCGCAGACAGCAGTTCTCTCGGGTTATTTGATTCGGTTTTATTGAATAGAAAAAGGCCGGGCGTCATTTCTTACGCCCGGCCTTTTTTAATCTTCTGTTTTAAATCTCAACTTGGCGTATTTTCCGCGATGAACTTCATTAGCTCTTCACCGGTGAGCCTTTTGGTTTGATTGCTAAAGCAATAGAACTTAGGTTGGCTATCAACAAATATTTCAGCGGCCAGCTTTAATTTTTCTTTTTCTTCGTCGCTGAGTTCTAATGATGAATAGGATACGTAAGTCTGTTGACCGTCAGTGGTTTGCCAGAATAATGAGGTCCCGCAGTTCTGACAAAAACCGCGTTTTCCCCAGTCTGAAGATTGGTAGAGTTTCAATCCGGTCGGTTTTTTGATTGAAAGCGTATTGTTAGCTTCGAGTGAGAGGAATATACCACCGGACCAGCGGCGACACATCGAACACTGACAGGCCGATACGTTATAGTTTTCCAGCATAACTTCAAATTCTACATCACCACACAAACACTTCCCGGCAACCTTTTCCATTGTCTTCGTTTCTCCTGATAAAAATTAGGTAAACAGTACAAACATAATAACGCACAGAATGGCTGCAAATCCCGTTTGTGGCGACTGGGCAGACTGCGTAATGATTTCAGAACTGAAATTAAACAGAGAAGTTAAGTGTTCCAGCATAACCCTGCTCCGGAAGAGGAAGTGATAAAGTTTCAGCAATCATACTCAGCCGATAATAGCTGTAAAGTACAAAATTTCATCAATGGTATTTAGCTCAACAAATTTTGATTTAACTGAAATTGAACGGTCGGAGATCTCTCTGGCATCCTTGCCCGTAAGCGATTAGCTCGCCTATTCCATATCCAATTCTTTAAGCTTTCGGGTCAGAGTATTTCGACCCCAGCCCAACAACTGTGCCGCTTCTTGTTTATGCCCGTGAGTATGGCGCAGGGCAACGCTGAGGAGAACCCGCTCCATATCGGGTTGAGCTTCAGACAGTAAGTCCTGTTTACCCGCGATCAGTGCCTGCTCAGCCCAACGCTCAAGTAAAGTAGTCCAGCTGCCGTCCTGAACGGTAATAGGGCTTTCTGGAGCCTCTGGATCGTATACAAACAGCTCTTCCGGCAGATCCTGCGGTAAGACTTCTTTTCCGGCAGCCATTACGGTCAGCCAGCGGCAGGTATTTTCTAACTGACGCACGTTACCCGACCATTCCATACGGCTTAAGGCTTTTTCAGTATCGGGGTGAAGTATTTTAGCTTCGACACCCAGCTCTTGGGCCGTTATCAGTAAAAAGTGGCGGGCTAAACGGGGAATATCTTCCCGGCGTTCACGTAGCGGCGGGAGATGAATTCGAATAACGTTTAGGCGGTGGAATAGATCTTCACGGAATTTATGTTCTTTAACTAACTGTTCGAGGTTCTGGTGAGTGGCGGCAATGATTCGAACGTCTACTTTAACTGAAGCATAGCCACCGACCCGATAGAACTGACCATCGGCCAACACTCGCAGCAGGCGGGTTTGTACTTCCAACGGCATATCGCCAATTTCATCTAAAAAAAGCGTACCGCCGTCTGCCTGTTCAAAGCGGCCTTGCCGGACCTGATTAGCACCGGTAAAAGCCCCTTTTTCATGGCCAAACAGTTCTGATTCTATGAGATCTTTGGGGATAGCGGCCATATTCAGAGCGATGAACTTGCCTCCGGCGCGCGGGCTATGCCGGTGTAAAGCATGAGCGACCAGCTCCTTTCCGGTACCGGATTCACCATTAATTAATACGCTAATGGATGACAGTGAAAGCCGACCGATAATCCGATAAACATCCTGCATCGCAGGGGCTTCACCAATAATATCGGTGGTGGGATCTTTTGGTATAGCTTTGCGTTCAGGCTGGCGTATTTCCTGATAGTGGCTGATAGCCCGTTCAACTAAGGCAACGGCTTCATCAATATCAAACGGTTTTGGCAAATAATCAAAGGCACCAAACTGATAGGCGCTGACCGCGGCATCAAGGTCTGAGTGTGCGGTCATAATAATGACCGGCAGCAGTGGGTGATGTTGCTTAATTTGTTGTAATAGCGTCAGGCCATCAATTCCGGGCATGCGAATATCTGAAATTAAAACGTCGGGAGACTTCTCTGCCAGCGCCGCTAATACGTCATTAGCTGAATCAAAGCTGGTGCACGCAATATTAGCGCCGGTTAAAGCTTTCTCTAATACCCAACGGATGGCACTGTCATCATCGATAATCCAAGCGGTTCCTTGACTCATTGCAACCCTCACTGACGGATGGGCAGGTAGACCGAAAATTCGGTATGACCCGGCCAACTGTTAAACTCGATTTTGCCCTGATGTTGATCGATCAGGCTTCGGGCAATAGAAAGACCCAGTCCGGTACCACCTTCTCGCCCGCTGACCATCGGGTAGAATATGGTGTCTTGTAATAGTGTCGGAATACCGGGGCCGTTATCTTCAATATCAATACGTGCGGATAAACGATAGCGAACGCCATGCAATGTCACCTGAGAGGCCGTCCGGGTGCGGAGAATAATATTTCCCCCTTGCTTTCCCAGCGCCTGCATTGCGTTTCTGGCGATATTTAATAAGACTTGCTCGATTTGCTCAGGATCGTGGCTGAGTTCAGGCATACTCGGGTCATAGTCTCGCACAATGCTGACATTTTCTGGTTTTTCCAGCACTAAAAGCTGATAGACCCGCTCAGAGACCTGATGGATATTTTGTACTTCGCGCTGACCCGGATGCTGCGGGCCCAGCAGACGATCGACCAGATTTCGTAATCGGTCAGCCTGCTCGATAATCATTTTGGTATATTCATTCAGCGCCGGATCGGGCAAGGCTTTGGCCAATAGCTGAGCCGCACCGCGCAGTCCACCTAATGGGTTTTTAATTTCATGGGCTAAACCACGAACTAATTCTCTGGCTGCCGCTTGTTGAGCCTGCTGGAGCTGCTCTTGGCTTAAACGGCGATGATTATCTAAGGCCGAAAGCTCCATGAGAATATAGTCATCGGCTAATAGCTGAGCGCTCAGGGTTAAAACATGAAGCTGGCTATCGATCACCATAGTCACTTCATTATCAGTAAAACCTTGTCCTTCACGCAGGCTGGACCACATCAGTTCAATATCTAATGAAAGATAGTTAACTAAGTTAGGCAGTGGCGTACCAAAAAGTTTACGTGAACTCTGAACTAAAAGCTGTTGTGCAGCAGGATTGGCATAGTGAATGGCTAAAGAGAGGTCCAGAATTAAGACGCAGGTAATCTGTGAATTAAGAATCTGCTCTGTATCCGGTAGCGGAAGGATTTCCATTGATGTATGACTCCTTTGCACCAAATTAGGGCATCAACTGACAATGCTAAAAACGCACGCTCCTCATCGCCGTCTCTTCCCGTTCGTCACCCCGTTGAAAAACGGGGTCCAGACTTTAAGCTGAGTGCTAATTTGTTAGCTAAAACCGGGATCCCGTTTTTCAACGGGATGACGACAGGATAAGGCCATATTTAGGTAAAAAGACTTTGTTCCTTAAACCAACAAAAATCACTTAAACGCTGTAATACAGTTCAAACTCCAACGGATGCGGCGCCATACGAACGCGATTCATCTCGTCTTGTTTCAGCTCAATATAAGCATCGATAGAGTCATCAGTGAACACGCCACCGCGGGTTAAGAACTCACGATCGGCATCCAGACTTGCCAGCGCTTCTTCTAAAGAGCCAGCCACGGTAGGGATGTTTTTCGCTTCCTCTGCCGGTAAGTCATACAGGTTTTTATCCATGGCTTCGCCCGGATGAATTTTATTGATGATGCCATCAAGGCCAGCCATCAACTGAGCAGCGAATGCCAAGTATGGGTTAGCGGCCGGATCCGGGAAGCGAACTTCGATACGACGTGCTTTCGGGCTGGCAACCACTGGAATACGAATTGACGCTGAACGGTTACGGGCAGAGTAAGCCAGCATGACCGGCGCTTCATATCCCGGGACTAAACGCTTGTATGAGTTAGTCGTTGGGTTAGCAAAGGCATTGATTGCTTTAGCGTGTTTGATGATTCCGCCAATGTAATACAGAGCCATTTCTGACAGACCGCCGTATTTATCACCGGCAAACAGGTTAGTCCCGTTTTTAGACAGTGACATATGGCAGTGCATACCAGAACCGTTATCGCCGACTAACGGTTTAGGCATAAAGGTCGCCGTTTTACCAAATGCGTGAGCAACGTTATGCACCACATATTTGTAGATTTGGGTTTCGTCTGCTTTTTTAGTCATGGTATTGAAGCGGGTAGCCACTTCATTCTGACCCGCCGTTGCAACTTCATGGTGATGGGCTTCAACAACCAGGCCCATTTCTTCCATGGTTAAACACATAGCAGAACGAATATCTTGTGATGAATCAACCGGTGGTACTGGGAAGTAACCGCCTTTCACCATTGGACGATGGCCTTTGTTTCCGCCTTCGTATTTAGTTCCGGTATTCCATGCCGCTTCAATATCATCGATATGATAGTAAGCCCCTGCAATAGAGTTACCAAAACGAATATCATCAAACAGGAAGAATTCTGGCTCTGGTCCGAACAGCACGGTATCTGCGATACCGGAAGAACGCAGGAAGTCTTCAGCACGCTTAGAGATTGAACGCGGGTCACGCTCGTAGCCTTGCATGGTGCCCGGCTCAAGAACGTCACAGCGAATAATCAGCGTGGTATCATCAAAGAACGGGTCAAGCAGGGCCGTCGTTGGGTCCGGCATTAACACCATGTCGGATTCATTAATACCTTTCCAGCCACCAATAGAAGAGCCATCGAACATTTTGCCATCTTCGAAAAAGTCTGCATCAACCTGATGAGCTGGGATCGTAATATGTTGCTCTTTACCTTTGGTATCGGTAAAACGCAAATCGACAAATTTTACTTCGTGCTCATTAAGCATAGTCAAAACATGTTCAGTAGACATTGTTGTTCTCCCGGTGGCTGTATTATCTTTTCACATTTGGCATCGGTGCCATGGATAAAAGGTATGCTATAATCATGCCAAGTTTCTATTCATGGCTGTCAGATAGCCGTCTTCGGCCCTATGACAACAGAGTATGAACGAAAAACATTTTTTTGCATCTGTTATTGCACCAGAGTAGTGCGATAACGAATGGGGTTGACCTTTTTTGGTGCAATTTGTGTTTTTTCTAAACGCTTTACACCGTGAAAAGGATCACAATCCATCTAAACGATAGTTGTTTTTAATAGATCTTTGTGATCTTGTTTAGTACTTCGTCTAAAGTGTGTACAATAACGCGCTATTTCTAATGCCTGAGGCAAATCTGTGATTGAGAATCTACGTAACATCGCTATTATCGCGCACGTAGACCATGGGAAAACAACCCTGGTTGATAAGCTACTACAAATGTCCGGAACTCTCGGAGACCAACGTAACGAAGCCACTGAGCGCGTTATGGACTCTGGCGATCTTGAAAAAGAACGTGGGATCACCATTCTGGCTAAGAACACCGCCATTACCTGGAACGGTTACCGTATCAATATCGTTGACACTCCGGGACACGCCGACTTCGGTGGCGAAGTAGAGCGCGTAATGTCAATGGTTGACTCGGTGTTGCTGGTTGTAGATGCAATGGACGGCCCTATGCCGCAAACTCGTTTCGTGACCAAAAAAGCCTTTGCTAATGGTCTGAAACCAATCGTTGTAATTAATAAAGTTGACCGTCCTGGCGCGCGTCCTGACTGGGTTGTCGATCAGGTATTCGACCTGTTCGTTAACCTTGACGCAACCGACGAACAGCTTGATTTCCCAATTATTTATGCTTCTGCATTATTGGGTATCGCGGGTGACGACCATAACGAAATGACGGATAACATGGATCCCCTGTTTGAAGCTATCGTTAAGCACGTTGCTCCACCGGACGTCGACAGTGACGGTTCGTTCCAGATGCAAATTTCCCAATTAGACTACAACAACTACGTTGGCGTTATTGGTATCGGTCGTATTAAGCGCGGTAAGGTTAAACCTAACCAGCAGGTCACTGTTATCGACAGTGAAGGTAAAACTCGCAACGGTAAAATCGGTAAAGTACTGGGCCATATGGGTCTGGAGCGTATCGAAGCACAAGTGGCTGAAGCTGGCGACATCATCGCGATTACCGGTCTGGGCGAACTGAATATCTCTGATACGGTGTGTGATGTGCAAAGCGTTGAAGCTCTGCCAGCGTTATCCGTAGATGAACCAACCGTTACCATGTATTTCTGCGTAAACACCTCTCCGTTCTGTGGTAAAGAAGGTAAGTATGTGACTTCACGTCAGATCCTTGACCGCCTGAACAAAGAGCTGGTGCATAACGTGGCACTGCGCGTTGAAGAAACTGAAGATGCCGATGCGTTCCGCGTATCTGGTCGTGGTGAACTTCACCTGTCAGTTCTGATCGAAAACATGCGTCGTGAAGGTTTCGAAATCGCGGTTTCTCGTCCAAAAGTTATCAACAAGATGATTGATGGTCGTAAACAAGAGCCATTCGAAAACGTAACGCTGGATATCGAAGAACAGCATCAGGGTTCAGTCATGCAAGCCATGGGTGAACGCAAAGGCGACGTTAAGAACATGGTTCCGGACGGTAAAGGTCGTATTCGTCTGGACTACCTGATCCCAGCGCGTGGTCTGATCGGTTTCCGTACTGAATTTATGACTATGACTTCTGGTACTGGCTTACTGTATTCAACCTTCAGCCATTATGATGATGTGCGTCCGGGCGAAATCGGCCAGCGCCAGAATGGTGTACTGGTTTCTAACGGTCAGGGTAAAGCAGTTGCGTTCGCACTGTTCAGCCTGCAAGACCGCGGTAAGCTGTTCTTAGGTCACGGTGCAGAAGTGTATGAAGGCCAAATTATTGGTATTCACTCACGTTCTAACGACCTGACAGTGAACTGCTTAACCGGTAAGAAGTTGACCAACATGCGTGCATCTGGTACTGATGAAGCGACTACGCTGGTTCCTGCAATCAAGATGTCTCTGGAGCAAGCTCTGGAATTCATCGATGATGACGAACTGGTTGAAGTAACTCCTCAGTCTGTGCGTATTCGTAAACGTTACCTGACTGAAAACGACCGTAAACGTGCTAACCGTGGCCCGAAAGAAGCCTAATAAGTTACGTTATTACCGGTTGTTAAAGTAGAAAAAGAGGCAATGAAAATTGCCTCTTTTTTCGTCTGAATTAACCGAAGAGTTTACCTTTTAGCATAGACAGACCGGCAGAAATCATATCGGCATTGCCGGGTTCCTGACCGTCAGGTGAAAGTTTGTTAACAATTTCAGGCAAAAATTGAGCAACAATACCTGAAGCCATCTGGCTATCAATACCGAGTTTTGCTGCCAGTTGCTGTAGTGCGTCACTGCTTAAAACCTGTTGTACCTGATCGCTGGAAATGGGCAGATTATTGCCGGTACTTATCCATGACTGAACGATGTCAGCCAGCCCGCCTTGGCGGAATTTGTCTAACAGGCCGGAGATTCCACCCTGTTGTTCAACCCACTGCATAATCGCAACATAATCAACGGAACCTTTGCCGCCAAGCGCTCCGCCCAACTGATCTAATAAACCCATTCTGTGGCCTCTTTAATAAGCAAAACTATTGGATATCTTATTGGTCAAACCCAATATCCTGACGTTTTTTAATTTACTTATGCCCGGCGACGCTGATAAATACGCGACAACCGTTCACAGGAGAAAGCATAAGATAACAAAAATATTATAGACCAGCGTTTGATGATATCGCATTTTTTATGGTTACTGACTGAGGTTTAAGGCGAAAAATTATCGCTTTAAAATGTGTCTATACAGGTTTTTATTGCGCGCCAGCACAGTATCCGTGTTTTGCTCTGTGCTAAAACAGAGACGGCGAATAATGGCATGCGGGTTAAACAATTATTCTGAAAGAGTTGTTAATACACTGTATTTACCTATTATTTTTATAATGCATCCGGCTTTCTGATGCGTAGAGGAAGATATCTGTGTTAGCGTAGCAATATGGAAAAACGATGAAATCGGGCGGGTGCATATGCTGTATATCTTTGATTTAGGTAATGTGATTGTCGATATCGATTTTAAGCGGGTCTTAGGGGTGTGGAGTAATTTGAGCGGCACTCCTTTAGCGACGCTCTCTGAACGCTTTACTATGGGGCAAGCTTTCGAACAGCATGAACGCGGAGAGATCGGTGACGAAGAGTTTGCTGATAAAATTTGTGCTGAACTTGGCGTATCGCTGAGTTTTGAACAATTTTCTGCCGGATGGCAGGCAATCTTCGTTGGCCAGCGTAATGAAGTGGTAGATATTATGCAGCGCCTGAGAACCGAAGGGCATCGGGTCGTGGTGTTATCCAATACCAACTCACTGCATTGCAGCTATTGGCCGGAACAGTATCCACAGGTGGGTGAGTCAGCCGATCGAATCTATTTGTCTCAGGAGCTTGGTATGCGCAAGCCTGAAGCGAATATTTATCGCTACGTTCTTGAGCAAGAAGGGACTACGCCGGAAAACACCGTCTTCTTCGACGATAACTACGATAATATCGTTGGCGCAACCGCATTGGGAATCACATCTATACATGTTGTCGATAATAAGGTTATCCCCGCTTATTTTAACTAGAATATAACCATACTCTTTGATTTTCCGTCAGCCGTAAATGGCTGACGGAGTGTCGGGCTTTGCAGTTTGCAGCTGGCCAACGTGGTCTAATATTAGGCGAGAACCTCATGCCGCATTTATCCCATATTCGTGGACCTAAAAAAATTCGCCCGATTATTGCCTACGGACAATTACTGTGGACAAGGGCTAATCAAGATCGGCTGAGCGTAGTGGCAGGCAATTTAGCTTATATTTCTTTGTTATCGCTGGTACCGCTGATTACGGTTGTTTTTGCGCTGTTTGCTGCCTTTCCGATGTTTTCTGAAGTAAGCGTTCAACTAAAATCTTTTGTTTTTACCAATTTTGTGCCGGCCGCCAGTGAAACTATTCAACAGTATCTGGAACGGTTTGTAGAGAATTCGAATAAGATGACGGCGATTGGTACCTGCGGTCTGATTGTGACAGCACTGTTGCTAATCAGCTCGGTTGACTCTGCGCTTAATGCCATTTGGCGCAGTGAACGACAAAGGCCCATCGTGTTCTCTTTTGCCGTTTACTGGATGGTTTTAACGCTGGGCCCGCTACTGGCCGGAGCCAGTATGGCAAGCAGTTCTTATCTGCTATCACTTGGTTGGCTGGATGTCAGCGAATTCAGCAATATGACCGATCGCCTGCTGCAAGTATTCCCGCTGTTACTCTCTTTTGTCTCCTTCTGGCTGATTTACAGTATTGTGCCTACGGTTAGCGTTCCGGCAAAAGATGCGGCCATTGGTGCGATAGTGGGGGCGGTATTGTTTGAGCTCTCTAAGAAAGGCTTTGCTCTGTACGTCACGCTTTTCCCATCCTACCAGCTGATATACGGCGTTTTGGCTGTGATACCCATATTATTTGTCTGGGTTTACCTGAGCTGGTGTATTGTATTATTCGGGGCCGAAGTGACGGTAACATTAAGTGACTACCGTAAACTGCGTGAAGATTATGACACCGATACCTCTTTAGATTCAGGAATAGAAAAATAATGATAGCGTTAATTCAGCGGGTAATCCGTGCTGATGTTGTTGTGGAAGGTCAGACAGTCGGAGCTATTGGCCACGGGCTTTTAGTGCTGTTGGGCGTTGAAAAAGATGATACGCCGGAAAAAGCCGATCGCCTGTGCGAACGCGTTCTGGGTTATCGGATATTCAGTGACGAACAGGGCAAGATGAATTTGAACGTTCAGCAGGCGGGCGGCAGCGTTCTGGTCGTTTCTCAGTTTACGTTAGTGGCTGATACGCAAAAGGGCATGCGACCGAGTTTTTCTCGCGGCGCAACGCCGCAGGATGCCGAACGTTTATATGATTATTTTAGCCAGCGCTGCCGGCTCCGTGTTCCGACTGAAAACGGCGTATTTGCTGCTGATATGCAGGTATCTTTGGTCAATGACGGGCCGGTTACTTTTAGCCTGCAGGTTTAATTGTCCGTTGCTGTTTATCTAATAAAGCATTATTAATAATCAAAAAACCAATAATAAAAAGAGAGTCAGTATGTATCACCTACGTGTCCCTGTTACTGAACAAGAGTTAAACGATTATTACCAGTTCCGCTGGGAAGTGCTGCGTAAGCCGTTGCATCAACCTATAGGTTCAGAACGGGATGGCTATGATGCAATGGCCTATCACCAAATGGTGGTCGATAATCAGGGGCAGGTTGTCGCTGTCGGACGGTTATATATTAATGCTGATAATGAAGGCTCTATTCGCTTCCTAGCGGTTGCCGCCAATGTTCGGGGCAAAGGGCTGGGGACGCTGCTGGCGATTACTCTGGAGTCGATAGCGCGGCAGGAAGGGGTTAAGCGCGTTGTCTGTAGCGCCCGCGAAGAAACAGTCCGTTTTTTTGAAAAATTGGGTTTTGTTAATCAAGGTGAAATAACCACCCCGCAGACCACGCCGGTACGGCACTTTCTGATGAGAAAAGCGATTGCTACATTAGATGACATTCTTCACCGGCCTGACTGGTGCGCCCAATTACAAAAAGCCTGGCATAAGAATATTCCCTTGAGCGAAAAGATGGGGGTACGTATCACTCAATATACCGGTCAACGTTTTATTACTACCATGCCGGAAGCTGTGAATACCAATCTGCACCACACTATTTTCGCCGGAAGCCAGTTTTCATTGGCAACCCTGACCGGTTGGGGTCTTATCTGGTTACTGTTGCAGGAGCGCCAGCTAGGGGGCGATATTGTGTTAGTCGATGCCCATATCCGTTACCACAAACCGATAACCGGACGCCCGGTTGCGGTGGCGAGCTTAGATACGATGAAGGGAGACTTAGATCGCTTGGCCAGAGGGCGCAAAGCCAGAGTACAGCTGGAAGTTAAGCTATCAGGCGATGAGGACACTGGCTGTGTATTTGAAGGTACCTATATGGTATTGCCGGTCGAACATGATAGTAACTAACCAGCCGTAGCGGCTGGTTGCCTGCTATCTCGGCTCTATCGTTCAGCTTATAGCTTTCTACTCTGGTACCATGGGATCGTCGTTTATTCGTTTATGCCGATGATTATCTAAAGGAGTGGCGTCTTGTCCAAGGTTAATCCCTACTTTGATCCAGCTAAAAAACATCATACACCCACCGGGTTTCGTAATTTAGAGCATGACCAAATCCATTCATCTGAAGACGTAAAACGTTGGCGCAAAGAGCGTAAAGAGAACGGCTTACCAAAGCCACCGGCTTTGGGTTATCAAGGGGTTATCGACCAATGGTGGCAGCAGGCTGATTTCAGTTTTTGTGATGATGCGGTTTGGTGGTTAGGCCACGCGACTATGCTGTATCAGTTTGGCAGCGTACGGATCCTCACTGACCCGGTTTTTTCTAAACGGGCTTCTCCCGTCAGTTTCTATGGTCCTGCTCGTCGTACACCTGCGTCAGTAAGCGTTGAGCACTTGCCGCCAATTGACGTGGTGGTTATTTCTCATAATCATTACGACCATTTGGATTTGCCAAGCATCCGGCGTTTAGTGAAACATTCACCACAGGCTCGGTTTTTGGTTCCGCTGGGTTTAAAGCGACTCGTGGAGAAACAGGGGGCCCGTCAGGTTGATGAGCTCGACTGGTGGGACGACCGGACCATCAGCGGTATTACTTTTACCTGTGTTCCGGCCCATCACTGGAGCGTGCGCAGCCTGTGGGATCAGAACCAAACGCTCTGGTGTGGATGGATGATGCGAGTTAACCATAAAAATTACTATTTCCCGGGTGACTCAGCTTATTCATATACGCTAAAAGAGATTGCAGAAAGGCTGGGAAGCGTAGAGGTTGCGGCTTTGCCTATCGGCGCTTACGCGCCCCGTTGGATGATGAAAAACAGTCATATGGACCCGCAAGGGGCAGCTAGATTACATAATGACTTAGGGTGTCAGCGTTCATTTGCTATGCACTGGGGGGCGTTTGAGCTCTCGGATGAGGCATTGGATGAGCCACTGACAGAGCTGTCTGGCGCTCTGCTGGAGCAGAATATTTCACCGGACGATTTTCAAGTTATCAAGATAGGTGCGTACTTCCCGCTATGATAACTTCTCGCTATGATAAAAGGATACCGGCCATGAGCCGGTATCCTTTTTAGCCTCCTAAGGACACACCTTACGGCATTACGGGTGTTTCTGTCAGCTGTTCTGCCGGTGAGCTTACCGAAACGTCACTCTGCTGAATCACATTATTATCCAGCGGTACGTCGCCCGGCTCTGCTAAATACTGAGTTAACTGCTGGCTCTCAGCATTGACCATTTTTAGCGTCCCTTTCAGCGCGGGTTTACCGGTAGTTTTATCTTTAAGATGACCATTGAGCTGAAGGTTGATATTGCCGTTACCGGTTAGCGGAATCGCCTGCCAGCCCCAGCTTTGTACTATATTTACCGGTACTGAACGACCACTTAGCGTCAATTGCAATGGTCGTTCCGGCTGTTGGCCCAGCGTAGCTATACCCTCGATCAGACCTTCTTTAGTAAACGCACTGCCCTCGGTGAAGCTAATGCTGTTCGGCGTCGCGGTTAAAACTAATGAAGGGTGGCGCAAATCGATTTTATTCAGCGTAGCTTCCGACGCATTAATATTTAGCTGACCTTCCCACAGACCAAACTGGCGATCTTTAATCATAACTAAATCGGTACCGCTGGCATCGACTGAGGTAAACTGGAACGGAAATTCCGGATTAATATCAATAAATATACTGCGATTAGTGCTGAACTTTGCGATACGCAGTTGCTGCAACCACTCGGGCTGCGGCTGTTGCAACTCATTCAACCATCCTTCCGGCAGGGTATACAGCAGTGAGGTTAGCGCGACATCATCCAGGGTTAGCACCTTAGTATTACGCTGCCATTCTCCGCTGGCCCGAACTAAACCATCCTGCCAACGGCTGCTGAATTGCTTAATTTTGACGGAGTCTTGTTCTAGTGCCAGATTTAGCACCGGGTTGGTCCAGTGCTGATCGCCATACACCACATCAAATGCGCTCATCACGGCGGTGCCGGCAGAAGACTGCCAGCTGCCTTTGATTAAATTCACATCCTTTAGCGACAGCGAAAAATCACTTAATGCCCACTCCGGTCCCTGAATATTGGTATTCAGCAAGTCGAGTCGTTTAATTTCAATATCAGCATTGCCGGGAAGTTGGGTTATCTGCTCCAGCAAAGTCCCTAAACTTAGGGTGCTTTGATATTTCACATCGCTCAGACGCAGGCTTTCAATCAGCCATTTTCCTTCCGCGCTACGCTGGCCGCTGGCGGTTAGCAATCCTTTACCCAGATCGGCGCCGACATTATTAAATAAAATTTGGCGGTCTTTAATATCGCCCTGAATTAAGGCTCTTTCTGTCTCGATTCCGTTAACCACTAATTTATCGGCACTCAGTTCAAAATGGCTATCGGTATTCGGCAGGTTCTGACCGGTTAATGACCAAGGAATAACCCCGGCATTGACGCGCTCACCCTGCATATTGAAATCGGCATTCTCAATATTCAGCGCCATATTACGCAATTGCAGGCGATCGCTGCTCCAGTTCAGCGCAGTCGTGCTTTTAGATGATAAATCTAAAGCACCTTCTTCCAACACCAGACTGGAAAAGTGGAATGGGGATTCCCATTGGTTGGCCGTGAGGCCCAGAGTCACTTTTTTAGCGATAAGTATCGGTGATTGTTCTTTTTGTTTTAGTTCGACACCATTTAGGACCACTTTAGACGGGTCAGTAATATCGTAATCGATATTGCCTAATGAGAGTTGGTAATGCGTGTTGTCATTCACCCACTGACTAGCCCACTTGGCTGCGTAAGATGTTTGTCCGATAAAATAGACAGCCACCAGCGCCAGAAGTATCAGGCATAAAACAACGAATAATAATTTTCGGATGAATCTCATGGCCTGGACCTGAATAAAATGTTGAGATGAAGCCCCTTTATGCCGTATTTACAACGCGATCACAATGAAAATAGTGAGAATATATGTGTAAGGGCCGCGCTATTTTTAGCGCAATGGCAGATAAAGGAGGGGCAGATTTCACAATCTTCTTTGATCTTTGGCTACAGGATAATAGCCATATTCCAATGCTGTTTTTTTGTTGAGTAAACAAAATTAAAGGGCCATATAAATGGCCCTTTAGAGGAAATACGCCGTCCAAAATAAACGTTATTTCTCGTACGGGAAGACCAAATTCAGCACGATCGCCGTAATACCGCCGGCAGCAATACCGGAGGACAGTAACGTTTTCAGCCATTCCGGAGCAAACTGCAAAATAAGCGGTTGTTGAGATACGCCCAAACCAACGGCCAGCGACAGGGCCATAATCATAATTGCACGACGGTTAAGCGTTTCCCGTGACACGATCCGCACGCCTGATGCGGCAATAGTACCGAACATCACCAGCGTTGCGCCGCCCAGAACCGGTTCTGGAATGCTCAGTACAAAGTCACTGACAAACGGGAACAGGCCAAGTATCACCAGCATTATCGCCACAACATAGCCCACATAGCGGCTGGCTACGCCGGTAAGCTGTATCACGCCATTGTTCTGGCCGAAGCAGGAGTTAGGGAAGGTGTTGAATACCGCTGATAGCATCGAGTTTAAACCGTTAGCTAACACCCCGCCTTTCAGGCGCTTCATATAAACCGGACCGGTAACCGGTTGTTCTGATACGTCAGAGGTGGCGGTGATATCGCCAATGGTTTCCAGAGAGGTGATCATAAATACTAACATCAGTGGAATGAGTAGCGTCCAGTCGATACCTAATCCGTAATAAAGCGGCGTCGGAACCATGATTAACGGGCTCTCAACGTTGACGCGCTCCGGTAACATATCCATAAACCATGCCAGTATATAGCCAATCGCCATCGCGATAACCAGTGACGAAACTCGCAGATAAGGGTTACGCTGACGGTTAAGTAAAACGATGGTCGCCAGTACAACACCGGCTAACAGCAAATTCTGAGGCGAACCAAAAGTATTGTTAGTTTCAGACATGGCACTGTAGCCGCCGCCGATAGAAATCAGCCCAACTTGAATCAGCGACAGGCCGATAATCATCACCACGATACCTGATACCAGCGGAGTAATAATGCGCTGGGCCAAGTGTAATACTCTTGATAGGAAAATTTCAGTGCAGGATGCCAGCATCAGCGTGCCGAACAGGGTCGCCATCATGGTCGGTACATCAGCCCCGCCGTTTTTCAACGCGGTGCCACCCATAATCAGCGGGGCAACAAAGTTAAAGCTGGTGCCTTGAATAGACAACAGGCCCGAGCCAACCGGCCCCCAGGTACGGATTTGCAGCAAAGAGGCGAGGCCAGAGGCAAACAGTGACATGCTGATAATATGCTGAGTATCTTTAGCCGGCAGGCCAAGAGCCTGACAAATCAACATGGCCGGGGTAATTACGGCAACAAACATCGCCAGTAAATGCTGAAATGCAGCAAATAGCGTTTGAGGCAACGGTGGACGATCTTCAAGATGATAAATCAGTTCACTGCTGGATTTTTTATCGCTGATTTTTGGGGTACTGATTGCCCCGGATACGGAGTGTGAGCTGCTAGCCATAATTAAGATACAAAACCTCTAAAGCCACAAAGAGCGCATTTTAATGATATTTCTTACGATAGCAATCGTTTGCCTATCTTATTTTTTCCTACCTCATCTCATGACTTCGAAAATCTATCGCTAGCCTATGTGGATTGTTCCACCCATTTTTTTACCGCCTCATTTCGTGATCTGTTACACAAATGTAATCAATATATCTAACTTGTTACGATTCAGTTAAATAACGCCTTGACGGATTATTCACCACTTCTATAGTTTGGGTATTAAATAAGAAACATAGTTTCATATATGAAACAGTCTATTAGAGGAACTGAGCAATGAGCTGGATAGATGTATGTGAACCCTCTCAGGTTAAAGAAGACTTCCCCTTCTCAGCAAAGGTTAATGACAAAGAAATTGGTGTTTATTTCATTGATGGCGAATATCACGCTCTGGAAGATGTTTGTCCCCATGCCTATGCCTTATTGAGTCAGGGATTTGTGGAAGACGGGTTAGTGGAATGCCCGTTACACGCTGCCGTATTCGATATCAAAACCGGACGCTGCGAAGGCGGACCCGGTCAGGATATCCACAAATATCCGGTTCGCGTATTCGAAAATAAAATCCAAATCACTTTTCTCCCGGAGGAATAAAGATGGAACAGATTAAGGACTTCAACCCTTGGCTGCCGGATACCCAACAGGTTATTCCCACCAAAGAAGGCGGCAACGGGCAGATTCACGTCCCTGGGCAGTATCAGAATGTTATCTGGCAAAACCGCTCTCGAGTGCCGGACAGTTTTGAAGTTGCGCTGATAGCGGCACTGGAAGAGATTTTCGATCGGGGGACTGAAGAGCTGGAGCAGATCGTCACTCAGCTTAACGACAAGCGTCTGTTTGATCGCAGCGGTGATGCATGGACGGAAAAAACGTTCTGCCACTTCCTTAAAGTAAACGGCTTCTGATCGGAACGAGGACAAAATAATGACTGACAATACTCAAGACTCAGCCAAGCAGATACAAAACTACTTAGACCAGGGCGTTCGCGGTGTCTGGTACCCGGTATTGGCGAGCTGGGAAGTGAATAGTAATCCGGTCGGAATTACCCGCCTTGAACAACAAATTGTGCTATGGCGCGATACTCAGGGCGGAATTAATGCGCTGGAAGATCGTTGCCCGCATCGCGGTGCCCGCCTCTCTATGGGCTGGAATTTAGGCGATCGTATCGCCTGCTGGTACCACGGTTTAGAGATTGGTGGCGATGGTGAAGTTAAAGACGTGCCCGCGGTTGATCGCTGTCCGCTGGTCGGACAAAAGTGCCTGAAAAATTATCCGGCGAAAGAAGCTTATGGCGCTATTTTTCTTTATTTTGCTGTGGCTGATGAAGCCCCGCCTGCGCTGGAGTTTCCCAAAGAGCTGGCTGACTCCGAGTCTTATAGCCACTTTCTGTGTACCGCCAGTTGGGACTGCAACTATCAATATGCATTAGAAAACGTGATGGACCCGATGCACGGCACTTACCTGCATTCATCCTCACACTCCATGGCCGAAGGAGACCGCAAGGCCGATATGGTGCTCGAACCTACCGACAACGGTTTTATCTTTAAGAAGAGCGAGCAGGTAGGCGTTAACTTCGACTGGGTGGAATTTGCTGATACGGGTGCCTTCTGGATGCGTTTATCTATTCCTTATAAGAAACGTTTCGGACCGGGCGGCCACTTCTGGATTATCGGTATGGTTGTACCGGAAGATAAAGATCACTGCCGGGTATTCTTCTGGCGCATTCGTCAGGTTAAAGACTGGCAGCGCGATATCTGGCGCTTTATGTACCGCAATCGCCTGGAACAACTCCACTGGGACGTACTGGAACAAGATCGCATTGTGCTGGAGAACATGGCGCCAAATGCCCGTGGTCAGGAATATCTCTATCAGCACGATGTCGGGCTTTCTCGCCTGCGCCGTATTTTACAAAAACAGGCCAAGAAGCACCTGGATACTCTCAGCAAGCCCGCCGTTTCACCAGAGGCATCGGTATGAAGCCGCTACAGCTACTAAAAGACCAGCGAGTGGTGGTGACCGGTGCCGCCCGTGGTTTGGGCAAAAGCTTTGCCGCTGCGGTTGTTCAGGCCGGCGCCCGGGTAGTGATGTGCGATGTGCTTGAACAGGAATTGATGGCCAGCGCCGATGAACTGATTCAGCAAGGCGCTGACGTTGAGGCCCGAGTTATCGATCTGTCATCACCTTCCTCGATTAAAAATGCCTTTGTACAGATTGCCAAGGGCGGTGGGATTGACGGTTTAGTGAATAACGCTGCGCTGGCAACCGGCGTAGGCGGCAAGACCATGATGGAGTACGACATTGACCTCTGGGATCGGGTTATGACGGTCAACGTCCGTGGTACATGGTTGGTCAGTCAGGCGGCGGTGCCGCTGCTAAGGTCCGGTGACCACGGCAAGATCGTCAATATCGCATCGGATACTGCTCTCTGGGGGGCCCCGCGCTTGATGGCTTACGTTGCCAGCAAAGGTGCGATTATCTCTATGACCCGTTCAATGGCTCGCGAGCTGGGCGCTGATGGTATCTGTGTTAATGCTATCGCACCCGGGCTAACTCGGGTAGAAGCCACCGAATATGTCCCGGCAGAGCGTCACCAGCTATATGAACAAGGTCGGGCTTTGCCGGGCGCTCAGCATCCTGATGATGTAACCGGCAGCGTACTGTACTTACTGTCGCCGCTGGCTAACTTTGTGACCGGCCAGTTGATACCGGTTAACGGTGGCTTTGTCTTTAATTAATGACGGTCGATATACCAGTAAACCGCCCGGGAGGGTAAATGTCTAACCAACAAGTTGCTAAATATTTAGTACCCGGACTGGTGAAAGGGCTGGAAATTTTGCTGGTGTTAGGTCAACAAAACAAAGAGCTGACTTTTGCTGAATTGCACCGCTTAGCCAAAATGCCGAAAGCAACGGCGTATCGGGCGGTGCAAACGCTGGAACATATGGGTTTTATCATTCGAAATTCCCGAACCAATACCTTTTCAGTTGGCAGCAAGGTGTTGTTACTGGGCTTTCAGTATATCGCTTCGCTGGATGTGGCTCAGATTGGCCAGCCGATTATTGAAAGGCTACGGGATATCAGCCAGTGCAATAGCCATTTAGCGATCCGTGATGGTCTGGACGTTATCTATATTGCTCGAGTGAGTTCCCCGTCTTCGCAGATTAACCATGTCACGGTAGGAACCCGCCTGCCGGTTCACCGCACATCTCTGGGGCGGATGTTACTCACCAGCAGTACCCGTGAAGAATTTGAGCAGCTTTATCCGCATGATGAATTACCCGATAACTCACCGGGCTCCCCAAGCAGTCGTGAGCAGCTTTGGGAAATGATTCAACAGGATAAAGCCAGAGGTTACGTGATCGGTGAATCCTATTTCAGATACGGCATCTCCTCCATTGTTTACCCGGTATTCAACCATGAAAAACGGGTACAGGCGGTGGTCAGCATTATGGTGCCTTCCCATGAAATTCCTAAAAGCGATCGTCAGCGTCTGCAGGAAGTAGTCCGCGACGCGGCGCTAAAAATTTCTGACCTGTTAGGGGCTTTGCCCGCGCATTAATACCTGACGACAGCTGGTACAGGTATCAGACACTTTCAAATTATTGTGAGGCAAATATGAGCGTAATTGGCATAGAAAAGATGGAGTTCGGCGTAGAAGATCTGTCGACCTGCGAAAGGTTTATGACTGACTTTGGCCTGACGCCTACCGGTCAGGGCGGGCTTGCTGGTCCCCGTACCTTTAAGACCCTTAGCGGTGCCAGCATTGTGCTGCATCCCCATGATAGCGATGAGCTACCGGCAGCGTTTGAATCGGGTTCAACTTTACGCCGTATGACCTGGGGTGTGAAGTCTAAAACCGATTTGGCAGAACTAAACCAAAAGCTGTCGGGCACTCCCGGATTCAGGTTGATCGATGATGGTGAAATTGAATGCCGGGATCCTAACGGCATGACCCTGAGATTTATTGAACAACAGCAAAAGCATGTGGTGTTACCAATATCGCCGATAAATCAGTGGGGAGATGTCCGCCGGGTTGATGAAGCCAGCCCTGTCTATAGCAAGGCCAGCCCGATCAATATCGGTCACGTGGTATTTTTCGTACAGGAGTTGGAGGCGACCGAGCGCTTTTACTGTGAGGTATTGGGCTTTCAGGTATCTGACCGCTATACCGATCGGGCCGTATTCTTGCGGGCTCAGGTGCGCGGAGTTCACCACAATTTATTTTTACTAAAAATTCCTAACCGTAAGCCGGGGCTCAACCATGTTGCCTTCACTGTCAGAGATATTCATGAAGTGATTGGCGGGGGTCTGGCGATGAACCGCCACCACTGGAGCACCTTTATTGGCCCGGGTCGTCATCCGATCTCTTCGGCGTACTTCTGGTACGTCAATAGCCCGACCGGTGGTGCTTTTGAGTATTACACCAATGATGATTATCTGACTGAAAACTGGCAGCCACGGGAAATGGAACACTCAGTCACTACCTTTACTGAATGGGCGGTGGAAGGCGGTATTGATTATGACACCCGACGTCAGATTAAGAAGGCGGAGGTGGTATGAACCATATCCCTAATCAGGAACAGCAAGAGGATGCTGGCATCGTGATTATCGGCGGGGGACAGGCCGGAGGATGGGCCGCTAAAACCCTGCGGGAGAGCGGTTATACCGGCAAACTCTCGGTGATCGGCGATGAACCTCATGATTTTTATGAGCGACCACCATTGTCTAAGGCTGTTTTGCTCGACAGTGAGGGGCAATTGGGTCTGACCCGGCTGTTCTCGGAAGAGGCCGTGGCTGCGCTGAATATTGACTGGCACCGCCCGTTAAGAGCCGACGGTATTTTGCGTGATAAACAACAGGTGATAATGAGCAATGGTGAAAAACTGCCTTATCGTCAGTTGCTGATTGCTACCGGCGGACGCCCGCGCCGCCCTGAGGGCTTATGGCAAAGCCATAAGAAAGTCTTAACGCTGCGTTCATGGAATGATGCCCTTCAGCTTAGAACTCAGTTAGCGCAGTCGAAAACCTTGGCGGTAGTCGGTGGTGGTTGGATTGGTCTGGAAATTGCTGCGTCGGCCCGCAAGATGGGGATTGCGGTGACGGTTTTTGAACGTCAAAGCGCTCTGTGTCTGCGCAGTATTGGCAGCGAGGTCTCGCAGGCTCTGCTTGAGTTACATCAAAATCAGGGCGTTGAAGTCATCTGTGGCTGTGGTGACATTACCCTGACTGACAATAACGGGCAGCCTGAGCTTAAAAGTGAGCTGACCGAAAGCCAAACGTTTGATCTGGTCGTTGTCGGGATTGGCGTGATTCTCAATCTTGAATTAGCCCAACAGGCCGGTTTAGAGGTTCGTGGCGGCGGCATTGTTGTCGACGATCAGGGCAGAACCAGCGATCCGGCTATCTTTGCGGCCGGCGATGTTGCCTTACATTCCTCATTGGGAATCTGCCTGCAATCCTGGGCCTATGCCCAAAATCAGGCAATTACCACGGCCCGTAGCATGCTGGATATCGGTCAACAGGGTTATGAAGAACAGGCATGGCTGTGGTCAGATCAATATGCTGAAAATATCCAAATTTTGGGTATTCCAGCCAACGACTCGCACTGTGTTATCCGTCAGGACGGCTCTTCCAAAGTCTATTTCTACCTTAACGCAAATAACCAACTGGTACAGATGGTGGCCTTTAACGACGCCCGTACCATCAAGCTAGGCAAGCGCTGGTTACTGGCTAAAAGAGAACTTGACCCGGCGCAGTTATCCGATCCCTCTTTTTCATTGATGGCACTGAAATAGCGGGCCGTGGCCCAGTCTATCTTCGGGTAACGCTCCGGAACGGGATATCACTATGACGACTCAACCGATTGAAACTACACACTCAGAGGCTTATGTTCCGCCCGTTTTGGCCGGCGATGAAATGCCGGTCCGTTGGTCAATTCCTCTGGCGCTGTTTGCCTGTGTTGTATTGGCTTTCTTCGACAAGATAAGCATTGCCGCACTGTTTTCAGATACTGAGTTTCAGAATGCATTAGGTTTGTCATTCGATCCGACCTTGTTGGGGTTGTTGATGACCGCCTTTCTGCTTTCTTATGGTATTTCATCCATGTTTTTAAGCAGTATCGGTGACTATATTGAACCAAAAAAGCTGCTGATATGGATGATGTGCGTCTGGTGTATGTTGATGGTCTGCATGGGCTTTGCTAACTCTTACCGCACCATGATGATGCTAAGGATTATGTTAGGCATTGCTGAGGGCCCGCTGTTCTCGCTGGCTTTTGCCATTGTCCGGCACTCGTTTCCTCAGCGCCTTCAGGCCCGGGCTACGATGTTATGGCTACTGGGAACGCCGATTGGTGCCGCCCTTGGGTTCCCGGTGACGTTATTTATTCTGCATCACTTCGGCTGGCGCTGGACCTTCTTTGCCATGGCCACGCTGACTATTCCGGTGATCTTTATCGTGATTTATGGCTTACGCCACGTCAACGTCACGCCGAAACTGAAAGCCGCACAGTTAGCCAAGTCAACGCCAGAGAATCCGGTTTTGAGCCGCAAACAAGAGCGGCAAGAGCTGTATAAAAGCTGGCAGTTTTGGCTGATTTGTATTTTTAACATCGCCTTCCTGACTTACCTGTGGGGAATTAACGGCTGGCTGCCAAGCTACCTGATTAAAGGTAAAGGCATTCATCTGGAGCAGGTTGGCTATCTTTCTTCGCTACCGTTTATCGCCATGCTGCTGGGTGAAGGTATCGGTGCTTATGTTTCGGATCGTTTAGACCGCCGGGCAATGTCGTGCTTTATCTCTTTGCTTGGCGCCAGCGCCGGCCTGGTATTGGTACTTTATATTGAGGGCACTTATCAGGTTATTGCTGCCATGGCTTTCAGTACCTTTATGTGGGGCATCGGGGCACCTAATGTATTTGCCCTGTTGGCTAAAGTGACCAGCGCCCGAGTCAGCGCGACGGCCGGTGGCATCTTTAATGGTCTGGGGAATTTTGCCGGGGCATTGGCTCCGGTGGTAATGGGAATGCTGATCGCCGCATCAGGCAACATGGATGTTGGTTTACTGTTTTTAGTGATAGTTGCTGTTACCGGTTGCGTGGTTCTGCTGCCGCTGGTGAAACGTTATTGATTGATCCAATAGACCTTAGAAAGGAGTAATACCATGTCACAAGCTCAGGTTTTACCGCATAACGATACCGTCAAACCCGAAGGTATTTCGATGGAAGATTGGCTGGAGTCGCGGATTGCCCGTTTTGAAGGGCGTAAATATGACTGGGATGCCCTGAAGTTTCAGGCGGATTTCGATCCTAAATATCGTCGGGCTCAAATGCGTTATATCGGTACCGGTGCCACCGGCGTTGCCAACGATGTGAACACCGTTCCGGCAGAAAATTTCACCTTCTCTACTATGGTGCTGCCGGCCAAGTGTGAAGGGCCTCTGCATCTGCACTCTGACGTTGAAGAAGTGTTCTTTATGCTTAAAGGCTGCATCACGCTGTTTATTCGTGACGGGGATCAGGAACATCAAACTATTTTGCGTGAGCGGGATCTGATTTCAGTGCCTGCGGGTATTTATCGTGGGTTATTAAACCATGGCGAAGAAGAGGCACTGATGTGCGTAATGTTAGGAACTCAAAAGCCGGCGATTCCGACATACCCTTCAGATCATCCGCTGTCTAAAGTGAAGCGTGGCTAATCCCCTGACTGATTGCATAAAGGAACTGTTATGAATGCCGTGATATTACCCAATCAACCTAATGGCCTTGCAGAGCAAAATTCGGCGTTATCCGGCCATCGTCTGAGCTGGAGAAGCGCAGGAACAGGGCAACCCGTTATTTTGCTTCACGGCATCAGTTCCGGTGCGCTGTCATGGGAAAAACAGCTTACCTGCGGCAAACTGACCAAACGCTGTCGTTTACTGGCTTGGGATGCACCCGGATATGGTAATAGCGATGGTTTAGCCACAAATGAACCAAAGGCTGAGCTTTATGCCGACAGGTTAATGCAATGGATTGAACAGGAGCAGCTAACTAACCCGGTGCTGGTTGGTCATTCATTAGGGGCTATTATCGCCAGTGCCTTTGCAGCTCGCTATCCACAACGGCTGTCGGGCCTGGTTTTGGCAAATCCGGCACAGGGATATGCCACTGCGCCTGCAGAAAAGCGTCGGCAGGTTTTTGACCAGCGGCAAACCATGGTCAATACCTTAGGCATTGACGGCTATGCCGCTCAGCGCGGTGCGGCGTTGCTTAGGCCGGATGCCCGACCGGAAGACATTGAACGGGTACAACAAAATATGCGTCGATTGCATCCCGACGGTTTTCTACAGGCCGCATGGATGCTGGCCAATGATGATATTTACGCGTATTTAAAACATTACTCCGGGCCCGTTGAGATCTGGTGTGGTGATAGTGACAACATTACTCCGGCCGAAGGTGCCATCGCGCTGGCTCAGCACATCGGTGCTGAGTTCAAGCTAATAGCCAATGCGGGCCATGCCAGCTATATCGATGCGCCGGAGATCTTTAACCAACGGCTCAGCCAGTTTGTTGCTCAGTACAGTACATCAACAAAAGGAGTGTCTGCGGTATGAATTTACACATTGAAGGACGGGTAGCCGTTGTAACCGGCGGTTCATCCGGCATCGGTTTTGAAACGCTGCGCTTACTGTTGGCCGAAGGCGCAAAGGTGGCGTTTTGTGGGCGTAATGCCGACAAACTATCGGGTGCTGAAACTATTCTTAGGCAGGATTTTCCGGCAGAACAGATGCTGGCCTTCCGCTGTGACGTTCTTGACCCCCTTCAGGTTGCTGACTTCGCCCATGCGGTTGAACAGCGCTTTGGTGCAACAGATATGTTAATTAATAACGCCGGTCAGGGCTTTGTTTCCCGTTTTGATGAGACCCCTCCGGATGCCTGGCTGAATGAAACCAAACTGAAACTGTTTGGCGTGATTAATCCGCTCGAAGCATTCTTGCCAATGCTTGAGCGGTCAGATATCGCCTCAGTCACCTGTGTAAACTCCCTGCTGGCGTTACAGCCGGAGGAACATATGATTGCTACCTCCGCAGCCCGGGCGGCGTTACTTAATATGACGCTTACGTTATCAAAGGAATTGATTCATAAGGGTATTCGGGTAAATTCTATTTTATTAGGGATGGTCGAGTCTGGCCAGTGGAGACGCCGGTTTGCAGAACGCAGTGATACCAGTCAAAGCTGGGAGCAGTGGACCGGTGCAATTGCCGAGCGTCGAGGGATTCCGATGAAGCGCTTAGGAAAACCTCAGGAGCCGGCTCAGGCATTACTGTTTTTAGCTTCACCGTTGGCTTCTTTTACTACCGGTGCCGCGCTGGATGTTTCCGGCGGTTTTAATCGTCACCTGTAGCCAATTTATGCTAACGACTTGAAGTCACAACAATAACAAGAACGAGAGAATGATAAAAATGAAGAAGATTATGATGATCGGTTTTGGCGCAATGGCCAGAGAAGTGATATCTCGTTTGCCTGATGGCGTTTCCATTGGTTGGGTTGTTGCACGCCCACATCACCATCAGGCTATTCAGCAGGTTTTAGGCCATGGGGTTCAGGCGATTGAACATCCGTCAGCCTGTCAGGAGCGCCCCGATTTAGTACTGGAATGCGCCAGTCAGAAAGCGGTGCATGAGTTTGGTGAATTCATACTGAATAGCGGCTGGAAGCTGGCTTTGATCTCCACCGGAGCATTAGCCGATAAGCCTCTGTTTCAGCGTTTAGTACAGGCAGAACAACGGCATCAGGGTGAGCTGATTGTCCTGTCAGGTGCCGTTGCCGGGATGGATGGTTTGGCATCGGCCCGGGAGGGCGGATTAGACAGCGTGACTTATACCTCCAATAAAAGCCCGGCCAGCTGGCGCGGTAGCCCGGCTGAAAAGCTGGTGGATTTAGATAATGTCACTGAGCCGGTGGTGTTTTTTGAAGGCTCTGCGCGTGATGCCGCTCAGCAATTTCCGGCCAATGCCAATGTGGCGGCCACCGTTGCTTTGATGGGTATTGGCATGGATTTGACCAAAGTAAAATTACGAGTAGATCCCCACACTTCTCGTAATACCCACACCATTTTTGCAGCAGGAACCTTCGGCGAGTTTCATATCGAGCTTAACGGTAATCCTCTGCCGACTAATCCTAAAACATCAACCCTGGCTGCCCTGAGTGCGGTACAGGTCTGCCGCCGACTTGTCGACGGTGGTTTAGTGGCTTAAACGCCGGGAGCAGCTGATGGATATGTTAAAAATCTATTTCGCCGGTCAGTGGCGTGAAGGTCGGGGAGAAGAGTTAGTCTCTTATTTCCCAGCCGATGGCAGTGTGAATGCCCGTTTACGTGCCGCCAGTCTAGACGATGTAGAACTGGCGGTTGAGGCGGCCGAAAAAGCATGGCGGGCACCGAGCTGGCGTGGCCTGATGCCCCACCAGCGAGCGACAATTCTTTATAAAGTCAGCGAGCTCATCTTGCAGCGCCATGAAGAGCTGGCTCAGCTACAAACCCGTGATAACGGCAAACCGCTGGCCGAAACCAGAGGGCTGGTCGCCAGCGCGGCTGCCACGGCGCGCTATTTTGCCGCTGCCTGTGAAGTATTGGAAGGTGAACTGCCAACCCAGCGCAATGCCGATGCAATGACTATCAGCACTTATGAGCCTCTGGGGGTGATCGCCGCTATTACGCCGTGGAACTCGCCGATTGCCAGCGAAATGCAAAAAATTGCTCCGGCACTGGCGGCCGGTAACTCAGTGATCCTAAAGCCAGCGGAAGCCACGCCATTAACCGCGCTGAAACTGGCCGAACTGTTTGAAGAGGCGGGTTTACCTCCGGGGGTACTCAGCGTGCTGCCGGGTAAAGGTTCTGTGATTGGTGAAGCTCTGGCCCGCCATCGTTACGTCAGGAAAATTTCATTTACCGGTGGTACCACGACCGGTAAGCATCTGGCCCATATTGCCGCCGATAAGCTAATTTCGGCATCGCTGGAATTGGGTGGCAAGTCACCGACCATCGTGCTGGACGATGCCGATCTTGAGCAGGCGGCTCGCGGTATCACTTACGGTATTTTCAGTTCAGCCGGGCAAGCCTGTATTGCCGGCGCTCGGTTGTTTATTCACTCTTCGATATATCAGCCGTTACTGGCGCGGATTGTGGAGCTTACTAACGGATTACGTATTGGCCTGCCGACAACGCCGGGTATCCATATGGGGCCGTTGATTAATGCTAAACATCGAGAATCAGTGCAGAAGTATGTTGATTTGGCGAAGTCTGAAGGCGGGCGAATCGTGATAGGAGGAACCGCGCCATCCGATCCGGCGTTGGCCGACGGCAGCTACTTCCTGCCAACCATCATTGAGGGGTTATCCAATCAGGCCTGCGCGTGTCAGGAAGAAATTTTCGGACCCGTATTAGTGGTGCTGCCTTTTGATAATGAAGAAGATTTAGTCGCACAGGCCAATGATTCAGTTTACGGCTTAGCGGCCGGGATCTGGAGCCGTGATTTTTGCCGCTCAATGGCACTGGCATCGCGCTTAGAGACCGGAACGGTCTGGATTAATACTTATAAAGTTTTCTCTATCTCGACGCCGTTTGGTGGCTTTAAAGAGAGTGGATTGGGGCGTGAGAAAGGGCTCAACGGTATCAAAGCTTATATGCAGCAAAAGAGCCTCTATCTTGCACTTAACTCTAACCCAAACCTCTGGAGTGATTAATCGGGCATTGAACCGGATCATCACTGTAGATAACCCTATTCAGATAATTAAGGCAGACCATGAGCGATAAAATAACGGTTGGCGAGGCAATTGCCCGCACTCTGGAACAATACAAGGTATCGGCCATTTATGGCATTATTTCAATTCACAACTTGCCGATTGCTGATGCCATCGGACGACGCAATAAAATTCATTTTGTTCCGGCGCGTGGAGAAGCCGGCGCCGTGACGATGGCGGATGCTCACAGCCGTTTTTCTGGTTTAGGGGTTGCGTTAACCAGCACGGGTGCCGGTGCCGGTAATGCGGTCGGATCAATGATTGAGGCTCTGAATGCCGGTTCTCCGCTGGTGCACATAACCGGCCAGGTAGAGAAAGCCTATCTGGATGCGGATAGCGGGTTTATTCACGAAACTAAAGACCAGCTAGGATTTTTGCGGGCCTGCTCCAAGCGGGCCTATCGAGTAAACTCCCCGGAGCAGGCGATTTCGGTATTACATCGCGCCATTCAGGAAGCTCAAACCGTACCGTGCGGGCCGGTAGCGATAGAGATTCCGATTGATATTCAAAATACGCTGGTTCCCCTTGCTGTTTTGAGTGACACCGTTGAACCTGCGGTATACCCGGTCGCGTCCGATAAGCTGATTGAACGGCTTTATCGCCGGTTGTCTGAGGCTAAACGCCCGACCCTATGGATCGGCGGTGGGGCTTTAGGCTGTAGCAAGGCAGTACGCCAACTGGCAGATGCCGGTGTTGCGGTGATCTCAAGTACGCACGGGCGAGGTATTTTACCGGACAGCCACCCGCGCAGCCTGCGGGCATTCCATAATTCACCGTCGATTGAGGCTATTCTTGAACAAAGCGATCTGATGCTGGTTGCCGGCTCGCGTTTACGCAGTAATGAAACCCGCACCTGGTCTTTAAAGCTACCTCGCCCGATGATTCAGATTGATATCGATCCCTCGGCCATTAGCCGTAACTATGTCGCCGATGAGGTGGCGATCGGTGACTGTCAGGATATTTTACAGGCGCTGGCTGATCGGCTTTCTAAGGCGCCTAAGGCAGATGCCCAATGGGATGCCGATATAGCTGATGCGATTAAACAGGCCGATGCCGGGTTACGTAAGCAGTCGGGCCCGTATGCGGCCCTCAACGATGCGCTGGAAAAGGCCTTGCCTGCTAACGGGCTGTTTGTTCGGGATATTACCGTGTCCGGTAGCGTTTGGGGGAGTCGCTTGTTTCGCGCACATGCGCCACTGGAAAATATTCATTCTCTGGCCGGAGCCATTGGTCTGGGTTTAGCGATGTCGATCGGTACTGCGGTGGCTAACCCACAGCGTAAAGTTGTCGGGCTTGTCGGCGATGGCGGTCTGGCTCTCGGTATCGGCGAGTTGGCTACCATGGCCCAGGAAAAGCTCAATCTGACCCTGTTGGTCATGAATGACGGTGGCTATGGTGTAATGCGCGGTATTCAGGATAAATATTTTGAAGGCCGTCAGTATTATAATGAGCTGCATACGCCATCATTTACTCTGGTTGCTGAAGCGATGGGGCTGAAGTCATGGTTAATCGATAGTGCAGATGATTTTGAGCGTATTTTGGCAGAGGCAATTAGCTACCAAGGACCGTCAGTTGTTGAAGTGAATATGAAGCGTATCGGAACGCTAACCTTTGCCGGGCCTCCACAAAAATTGTATTAATAATCCAAAATATCAGGGCCTTAAATGGCTCTGATAGTGATGACTTTGTTGTAATGTGCGAGCCATTGTTGACGCGGGGCAGGAGCGGCTGAGAGTATTTATCTGCTAACCGGGCAGGGAGATGGCGGCGATAAGGCACATCCGGTTCGGCATCCAGAGCGGCTAATTTACAATATAGCCGCTATGAGAATTGAACAGGATGATTTGCTGATTGCATCACTATTTCATACCAGCCGGGCTGGCCCAGCGTTGTTGATATCAGTCTTTATCTTTATCTTTATCCGTTTCTGAGGGTTTTTCCTGCTTATACGCATTGTAGACATAATTAAGTTGAAACGTTTTTTTACAATTAGAACAGTAGAAACGTGGGTATCCGGAGCGACCTCGTCCATGTTTTCTAACGGTATTCTCGCTGTTGCATAATTTACACACTCTAGGTACGTTCATTTTCTTTGCTTTCTATAATAATGAGTTAGTGTCATTTTCGTTGTGTGTCATAAGGGCAACCCGGCACGCTGACTGATGCCATGGGCTTTAGACATACAATGAAGGCTGGCTTTGCGAGCTCATTGTTCGCGGTACTAAAGTCGTACTATTTATGGGGCTACCATCATTATCGGCCCGATACATATTCTTCCTATCAATTCATGGGCAAAATAATGAAAGTTATAAATATCAGATTCATTCTTGAAAACTGCCCAGTAAAAATGATTAATCTAAAAACCCCTACGATTATAATTGGGTTTTTATATTATTAATAATTTTTTTAAATACGTGTTATTTTTAAATTGTAAAATAATTTTCGTCACGTATATGTTATGTTCTAAAGCATGGCTATTAATTACCCTAAGTTAAGGCTTACTATCTAATAATTTGGCTGTTTATAGATTATCATATTGTTTTTATTTTCTCCTGGTTAATCGTATGTGTTGTTTTTATTGGTTTTTATTTCAATCCCTTACCGAGTTAGTCTGTCATCATTAGAAATAACAATCAACTTAACCTTTGCGTATTAGTGCTGTGACAGTAGGGGTTTTAGCAATAGATATCTGTTTTTTAGTGATTTAAATATAGGTTTTTACATATCTATAAAGTAATTATCCATTTTATTTTATATTTTAAATAGTTTGCTGCGATTATTTTTGTTGTTTTTAATAGAGCTTTCCTATTATTAATTGGCTAATATGTGTCATTATTGACGGATTACTTTTTTGAACTTAATGAAATGCTTGGCTTTTTATGATGTGGTATATCGATTAACGTCGATCTGAAATAAATAGTTACACCACTTATAAATTATTTCATACGTTATTATAAGGGGTGGAGGTTATTTTTTATTTTGGTGTATTAACGTTTTGCTTGTTTGTATGGCGATGAGTGTTGTTTTAAATATCCAACTGCACCTAATGATGTATCTAATATGAATTCTTGATAAAAGGAGTGGTTTTGTCTGGCTTGTTACGATGAAGCATAACAAGCCATGGTATTTGTATTGCTATCTTGTTTGGCGCTACTTACTCATCATCGTTGATCGCATTAATGAACTTTTCCAGCACGATATTTTTGCCACACAGGACAACGCCGATCTTCTTTCCTTTGAACTCCGGTGCAATTTTTAGCGCCGCTGCTAATGCGACTCCGGCGGCACCTTCGATCATCCAGCGGTCTGTACGGGCAATTAAGCGCATAGCCTGACGAATTTCCTGTTCACTCACCAACTCATAGCGATCAATGACCTGTTGGCTTAGCGGGAAGGTAATAGAACCGGGCTCAATGCCACCGGCTGTGCCGTCAGACAATGTTTCCTGCTCATCTATTTCAATTATCTTACCGGCTTTCAGGCTGGCATACATACTGGTGGCATTGGCTGGCCAGCAGCCAATAATCTGCGTTTTGGGTGATAAATGCTTGAATGCAGCACCGATACCGGAAATCAGTCCGCCGCCGCCGACGGAAACAAATACGGCATCCAGATCGGGCTGTTGTTCCACCATTTCGATTCCGGCGGTTCCCTGACCGGCAATAATATATTTGTCATTGTAAGGAGAGATAAAAGGTTTGCCTTGTAAAGTCGCCTGCTTGGCGGCTTCCAGTTCAGCAGACAAAGCATCTCCGTCAACCAGTTCTATCTGTGCGCCATAGGCCCGTATCGCATCCAGCTTAACCTGTGCTGCGCTGACCGGTGCAAAAACCGTCACCGGAATTCCTGCACTTCTCGCGGCCAAAGCCAGTGCCTGACCGTGATTGCCGGTCGATGCCGTGATCACGCCGTTCTGCCGGGCATCCTGATTTAATAGCCGTATTTTATTGACCGCGCCGCGAAATTTGAAAGAGCCAGTGTGCTGCAGGTGCTCGCATTTGAGGTAGATTTCACACTCGGTCATAAGCGTCAACAGCGGGCTATAGTCCAGAGGCGTTACCCGAACCTGCGGGCGTATCGCAGCATGGGCTTCAGTGACGAGCTGATAAAGGGAATTCATAGTCTCTCCTTATGCGAATTTATCTAGTTGTAGCCTGATGGCCGTTTGATGTCGAGATCTGGACGATGCTTTTTAAATGATATTCGTGGCGAATAGCTAATTGTACGTTTTGCGATCCAGATCGTAGTACAATTTATATTTATTGAATTACAATGAGCTCATTGTTGAGAACGATGGTGAAAATTTTGCGGTGGGTACCAGACAGTCGTCCTTAAGGTCGATAAGCTCTCAGGTTATCCGGCGGGTAAGCCGTAGCGAAATGAAAAATGACACTATAACTTTCGGAGCTATCGATGCCTCAATCTGAAATAAGCAAAACTGACCGCATTATCATTGAACTGGGTAAACAGATTGTGCAGGGGAAGTACATTCCCGGCGCATCACTACCGGCAGAAACCGATCTCTGCGATGAATTTGGTACTTCTCGCAATATTATTCGCGAGGTTTTACGGGCGTTAACGGCGAAGCGCTTGGTTAAGGTGCAAAGGTATCGGGGGGCATTTGTCACATCCCGCAATGAGTGGAGTTACCTCGACAGCGATGTACTGCAGTGGATACTGGAACATGACTATGACCCGCGGTTAATTGCTTCAATGAATGAGGTACGAAACCTGGTTGAGCCCACGATTGCCCGGCTGGCTGCTGAGCGGGCTACCTCAACCGAACTGGTAGCTATTGAAGATGCTTATAACGATATGGTGACTAACAGTCAGGATCGTGATGCCTTCAATCAGGCAGATATTCGCTACCATCAGGCAATTTTGGTCGCCACTCATAATCTTATATTACAGCAACTTGGCGTTGCATTTAGCTCTCTGCAACATGCGGTATTTGAACGGACCTATATGCCGGACGATGACAATATGCCTCGCACGCTCAGAGAACATAAAGATCTCTATGATGCAATCCGCCATCAGGATATTGAAGCAGCTGAGAAAGCGGCACTGAGTATGATTGCCAGCTCAACCCAGCGTTTAAAGGAGTCCATATGATTGAACAGTTTATCGGCGTTGACTGGGGGTCCACTAACCTGCGCGCTTGGCTATTTGATGGAGAACACTGTGTAGACAGCCTGCGATCGGAGCTTGGTGTTACCCGCTTTAACGGGCAGCCCGCTGCGGCCGTTTTTCATCAGGTATTTGATAACTGGCTGGCTCAATACCCTGACGGGATTCCCGTGGTCATGGCCGGAATGATTGGCAGTAATGCCGGTTGGGTTTCTACGCCTTATCAGATGTGTCCGGTGAACTTGAGCCAAATTTCTCAGCACCTGATGCCCGTTGAACAGCTTGCGCCGATGCGCGGTTGGATTGTGCCGGGTATTGCGATTAATCAGGCGGATAACTGCAACGTGATGCGTGGTGAGGAGACTCAGCTGATTGGTGCACATGCCTGCCAGCCTTCAGACTATTACGTTATGCCGGGTACCCATAGCAAATGGGTTCAGATGGACGGAGATAACATTGCCGATTTTCGCACGGTGATGACCGGTGAGCTTCACCATCTGCTGATTAACCATTCGCTGGTTGGTGCCGGTATCGGTGAACAGCGCGAGTGTGCAGATGCATTTAAGCAAGGCATGGAAGTTGGTTTTAACGAAGCCAATATTATTCGCCGGCTGTTTGAGACTAGAGCGTCACATGTTTTGGGGCAGCTTGACCGTTCAGTCGTTCAGGAGTGGCTGTCGGGATTATTGATTGGTCACGAAGTTGCTCAAATGCAACATCAGTATGCGGATGTTAAACAGCGCGGAATTACGCTGATAGGCAGCCAGAAACTGGTTGCACGTTACCTACAGGCAATGGCATTCGCCGATATTCCTCACCGTACTATCGACGGAGATATTGCATTTAAATCTGGCATAAGGAGTCTGGTTAATGAGCTGGAAAACTAACGTTCCGCTGATTGCTATCTTACGTGGTATTACACCGCAAGAAGTGGATGAGCATGTTTCTATACTGATTGCGTCGGGCTTTGATGCCATTGAAATTCCGTTGAACTCACCTGAATGGGAAGTCAGCATCAAGGGAATGGTTGATAAGTTTGGTTCCCGGGCATTGATTGGTGCAGGAACCGTTCTGAACGTCGCTAACGTTGAGCGACTGGCAGCAATGGGTTGCAAAATGATTGTTACGCCAAATACCAATCCGGCGGTTATCCGACGTTCAGTTGAGTTAGGTATGACTGTTTGTGCTGGCTGTGCGACAGCAACCGAAGCTTTTACCGCGTTAGATGCCGGGGCTCAGGCGCTTAAAATATTCCCTTCCAGCGCCTTTGGCCCTGAGTACGTTAAAGCGCTTAAAGCCGTATTGCCTGCGGATGTGCCGGTATTTGCGGTTGGCGGGGTGACGCCGGAGAATCTTCATCTCTATATGTCTGCTGGTTGTATTGGTGCCGGATTGGGGGGCGATCTGTATAAGGCGGGTCAGTCACCTGAACGTACTCGTCAGCAGGCTGAATTTTTTATTAAAGCCTATAAGGAAGTAAAACAATGAAAGTGACTAAGCTAACCACTTATCGTTTAGCTCCTCGTTGGATGTTTCTGAAGATTGAAACGGATGAGGGCATTACCGGTTGGGGTGAACCGGTGATTGAGGGGCGCGCTCGCAGCGTTGAAGCTGCGGTACACGAGCTGTCTGAATACGTTATCGGACAGGATCCTGCGCGCATCAACGATATCTGGCAAACCCTTTATCGCGGTGGTTTCTATCGCGGCGGCCCGATTCTGATGAGTGCAATCTCAGGCATCGATCAGGCTCTATGGGATATCAAAGGTAAAGCCTTAGGCGTACCGGTATATCAACTGCTTGGCGGATTAGTGCGCGATAAAATTAAGGCCTATAGCTGGGTAGGGGGCGATCGGCCTTCAGACGTTATTGCCGGAATTAAAAAATTGCAACAGATTGGTTTTGATACCTTTAAGCTTAACGGCTGTGAAGAGATGGGGCTGATTGATAGCGCTCGCAAAGTTGACGCTGCGGTTGCGGTGGTTGCTGAAATCCGCGAAGCCTTTGGCAACGCTATTGAGTTTGGTCTGGACTTCCATGGCCGGGTAAATGCGCCGATGGCTAAAGTTTTAATTAAAGAGTTGGAGCCTTATCGCCCGCTGTTTATTGAAGAGCCGGTGCTGGCTGAACAGGCTGAATATTATCCGCGTTTAGCGGCACAAACCCATATTCCAATTGCTGCCGGTGAACGTATGTTCTCCCGTTTTGACTTTAAGCGCGTGCTGGCCGACGGTGGATTGGCTATTGTTCAGCCCGACTTATCTCATGCTGGCGGTATCACCGAGTGCTATAAGATTGCCGCGATGGCTGAAGCTTATGATGTGTCATTTGCTCCTCACTGCCCGCTGGGGCCTATTGCACTCGCTTCTTGCTTACATATCGATTTTGTTGCCCGCAATGCCGTATTGCAGGAGCAAAGCATGGGAATTCACTACAATCAGGGCGCAGAGTTATTAGACTACGTACTGAATAAAGAGGATTTTGCCATGGACGATGGTCATTTCTATCCGCCAAGCAAGCCGGGACTGGGTGTAGAAGTGAATGAAGAGTTAGTCATTGAACGAAGTAAAAATGCACCCGATTGGCGAAATCCGGTGTGGCGTTATCCTGATGGCGCGGTAGCCGAATGGTAAAATAGAAACCATTTTTACCGAGTAAATAATTACCCATATTCATTAAATAAAATAATAGAAATAGAAAAGGCGTAAATACCCGTCGGGGCCTCTTTACGCCTGATTCAAGCCATAACCTATTTCAATAAATATGACAGATAAAGAGGGTTAAAGGCCGCAAGCCTTATCAGACCTCGATCTGGCGCTATTTGTAGAAAACAAAAAGCTGTTTAATAAGGTACTCTACAATGATGAATACAATTAATAATCCTTCGCCGGTTAAGCCGACGAAACGTCGCTATATTACGCTGCTCATGATTTTTGTGACGGTGGTAATTTGCTATGTGGATAGAGCCAACTTAGCCGTTGCATCGGTGAAAATTCAGGAAGAGTTTGGTATTACTAAAACTGAAATGGGCTATATCTTCTCTGCTTTTGCATGGACTTATACTGCCTGCCAAATTCCGGGCGGATGGTTTCTTGACCGGGTCGGTTCCAAACTGACCTACTTTATTGCCATTTTTGGCTGGTCAGTGGCAACGCTACTACAGGGTTTTGCCAGCGGATTAGCCTCATTGATTGGGCTACGTGCGATTACTGGCCTGTTTGAAGCACCTGCTTTCCCGGTTAACAATCGTGTGGTGACCAGCTGGTTCCCTGAGCAAGAACGGGCCGGAGCCGTTGGGTTTTATACCTCCGGACAGTTTGTTGGGCTAGCATTCTTAACGCCGCTGCTGATTTGGATTCAGGAATTACTAAGCTGGCACTGGGTATTCTTCATTACCGGCGCTATTGGTATTGTCTGGGCGGCGGTGTGGCATTTTAATTACCAGAATCCAAGAAAAAGCAAAGGTATCAATAAGCAGGAACTGGAATATATTGAGTCCGGCGGCGGCATGGTTGATGGCGATGCTTTTATCGAGAAGAAAGAGAAAGTTCAGTTTACCAAGTCTGACTGGAAATTGATTTTTCACCGTAAATTAATCGGTGTATATCTGGGGCAGTTTGCGATTACGTCTATGCTGTGGTTCTTTTTAACCTGGTTTCCTAACTATCTGACTCAGGAAAAGGGCATTGCAGCGCTGACTGCCGGTTTTATGACGACCGTTCCTTTTCTGGCCGCGTTTTTTGGCGTGCTGTTATCGGGTCAACTGGCCGATAAGCTGACGCGTAACGGTAAGTCTTTAGGTTTTGCTCGTAAAACGCCAATTATCTGTGGTCTGCTGCTTTCATCCTGCATTATGGGTGCTAACTACACCAACGATCCCATCTGGATTATGGTACTGATGGCATTAGCATTCTTTGGTAACGGTTTTGCCTCAATTACCTGGTCTCTGGTTTCTTCGTTGGCACCGGTACGCTTAATCGGCCTGACTGGCGGGGTGTTTAACTTTGTTGGCGGTCTGGGTGGTATTACTGTGCCTTTGATTGTGGGTTATTTAGCGCAGAATTACGGGTTTGCTCCTTCCCTGGTCTATATCTCATCGGTCGCTGTTCTCGGCGCTCTGTCCTACATTCTGTTGGTGGGCGAAGTGAAGAGAATTGAAGATCGCTAGTTATTAATACCAAAGGCCAGAGCTTACTCTGGCCTTTTGGCCTTTGTATCAACTCCGCGCTTCTGGTGACGAAAAAATTGAATAAGTTTTTTTTATAACCTTCCAGTGACAGTTCGGCTTTTATCTTGCAACATAAGGATTCGTATTGGCGAAAAGGTAGGAGCTCATCATATGCGCGAAACAGAAAAACAAATTACCTATACGCCCCGCAACCATCAGTTAACTAACGTTAACGTCTGGACCCCGGACAGCCAGTGGTTGATTTATGATGTCCGGCCAAGCGGTGCATCATTTACCGGTAAAACCATAGAGCGGGTGAATATCGATACGTGCGAAGTCGATATTATTTATCAGGCAGCGCAGGATACTTATGTCGGAGTGGCTACGGTAAGCCCGGTTGAACCTGTGCGTTATGCCTTTATTCATAGCCCCGATAATCCTGATGACCAGTGGCATTACGATTTTCATCATCGACGCGGTGTTATTGTTACCGAGCCTCTGCGCCGGCATGCTGTGACGCTGGATGCGATGGACATTACCCCACCTTTTACCCTCGGCGCATTGCGTGGCGGGTCTCACGTTCATGTTTTTAGCCCTGACGGTAGTCGCCTGAGCTTTACCTATAACGATCATCTGATGCATCAGCTTGGGGCTGAATTCGACCAGCGAAATGTCGGCGTTGCTGTCCCGCTGCATAATGTTGTGGTTGAGCCGCAGAATCCAAGAGAATACGGCGGTAGCCATTTCTGCGTCTTGGCCAGTTCTACGGTGACTGATCCTGAAGCCGGAAGCGATCAAATAAGCCGAGCTTATGAAGAGGGCTGGGTCGGCACTCAGGGATATCTTAACGCCGATGGCTCGGTACAGCGTTGGGCATTGGCGTTTATCGGCAATACCAAAGCAGAAGATGGCAGCATGCTGCCAGAAGTGTTTATTGTTGACTTACCGGAGTCGCTGGCTGATTACGCAGTGGAAGGCGAATTACCGCTAAGTGGGACTGAAACCAGCTTACCTGCGCCTCCGGCGGGGGTAAAACAGCGCCGCCTGACGTATACCGGCGATCGTCGTTACCCCGGCGTGGTGACTTCGCCGCGCCACTGGATACGTAGTTCTCCGGATGGCAGCAAAATTGCATTTTTGATGAACGATGACTTTGATGTGGTTCAGGTCTGGCTGGTTTCTCCGTTGGGTGGCGATCTGATTCAAGTCACCAACGGTCAATATGGCGTTCAGTCGGCGTTTAGCTGGAGTCCGGATGGCCGTAGCCTGACCTTTATTATGGATAACAGCGTTGTGCTATGTGATGTTGCCAGTGGTGTCGTGAGCCGACTGACCGAAAAAACGGTTTCCCCACCCTTGCCTGATGCTGTGGTGTTTTCTCCGGATGGTCAGCATATTGCCTATATGCGTGAAGTTGATGATTTTACTCAAATATTCGTTACCGAGACCGAGGGTGAACTCATGTAAATTGGTAGGTTCTCCCATAAATTGACTATGATTATTGGGGGAGCTGCGTTGCTGAACCGTTTTGAACGGCTCGGCAACGTAAGCCATATTAACTATCACAGAGTTATTGGAGAGAACAATGGGGTTATTTAGCTTTGTTAAAGACGCGGGCGAAAAACTTTGGGATAGCGTGTCGGGCAGTAAGCCTGAAGATCAAAGTTCTAAGTTAAAACAGCATTTAGAGAAAGTCGGTTTACCTGGCGCAGACAAAGTCGACGTTAAGGTTGAAGATGGTACGGTTACCGTTGGTGGTGAAGCAGTAGACCAAGAGCTGAAAGAGAAAATTTTAGTAGTCTTAGGCAACGTAGCCGGTATTGGTAAAGTGCAGGATAATATTGCTGTAAGCCAGCCGTCAGAAGAAGGCAGTTTTTATACGGTGAAAAAAGGGGATACCCTGAGTGGAATTGCTAAAAGCCAATATGGCAATGCCAATCAATATATGAAGATTTTTGAAGCGAATAAGCCAATGTTAAGCCATCCGGACAAGATTTATCCGGGACAGGTTCTGCGTATTCCTAAGTAATATTTAGCGCTGGCTAAGCCAGTCTGTACCGACTAACCCGTCGCAGTCTTAATTGATTTCGGCGGGTTTTTTGTTATCTCACAGAGAGTCAGGGTACCGTTTAGGGAGAGTGCTTTAGGCGAGATATCTTTAACTAAGCCAGCCGGCCACCTAACAGGCGTGTTTGGTTATGTGGCATTTAATGGCCAGAGAGGGTTACTTTTTTCCCTTGTCTTTGGCTTTTGGTTTGGTATAGCCGGAACCGTTCATATGTCCTTTGGCCTGTTTTTCTTTTTCAGAAGCGGCAATCGTTTCTCTGGCGGATTTTCGTCCGTCGGTTGAAAGGTAGTAGTCATAAGGTAGCAGAACCGTATCCAGGGCGGCGGAGAAGGGGAGATCAACCAATAACATGGTGCGCATCATCCAGCCATGTTCATCGTTTGAGGCCATTTCAATATCACGCGATGCGCCGGGATAGTAGCCTTCATAAGGGCCAGCGTGCGTCATAATGCTAGAACATCCGCTCAAAGTAAACATCGTCGAACAGGCATACAGAGGCAGTAATGAGCGCCTCACACTGTTTATCATTGAATGTCACCCACAAAGTACATAATCAGATCCTAAGGACTACTCACTATGAAGAGTAGTGTTATAGCACTCGGGCAGAAAAATTAGAATCATTACTGCTTGATTCTCATGCCTCTTCACTAAATCTAGTCATAAAATTTAATTTTGCTATTGAAATTTTTCAGTTAGCGCCCATTTAGTTAATGTGGGCAGTGAAGGGTTCCGCCGAAAGGGTTGCCAGCTCACATAAAAGCGTCTGTCCAATGATGGAAGACGATTATACCCTCTATTTTTCAGGTTTCCCGCAACTTGAATGATTTAGGGGTTATACCTACCTCGCTGATTATTTAGGAGGCGTTTAATGCGCAATTTTGATCTTTCCCCGTTATACCGTTCAGCCATTGGTTTCGATCGTATGCTGAATGCCATTGAGTCAGGCCAAAGCCACAGCAATGGAGGTTACCCTCCCTATAATGTTGAGTTAGTGGATGAACATCACTATCGCATTGCGATTGCCGTTGCCGGATTTGCTGAAAGTGAGCTAGACATTACATCCCAGCCAAATTTGTTGATCGTGCGTGGCGCAAAACCAAGCCAGGAAAAAGAGAAAAGTTATTTATATCAGGGTATTGCTGAGCGTAACTTCGAACGTAAATTCCAACTGGCTGAAAATATTCAGGTAGAAGGTGCACATCTGGAAAACGGGCTGCTGTATATCGAGCTGGTACGGATTATTCCTGAAGAGTGCAAACCGCGCCGTATCGAAATTAAATAATTTTGTCATGCTGGCGCTTGGTGCCAGCGTAATAGAACCGCCTGCCGTAATGGGGGCTAACATCACTCGCTTCAAAGAAGGAGTTATATAATGCGTAACTATGATTTATCACCTTTATTTCGTCAGTGGATTGGTTTCGACAAGCTAGCTAATGCAATGCAAGGCAATGTCGATCCTCAGGGGTTTCCTCCTTACAACATTGAAAAAAGTGACGATAACCACTATCGGATCACGCTGGCCTTAGCCGGATTTAAACAAGACGAGTTGGAAATTGAAACGGAAGGTCCGCGTCTTACCGTGCGTGGTAATCCGACTCAGGTACAAAAAGACGTGAAGTATCTGCACCAAGGCTTGACCTGTAAGGCGTTTGAATTGAGCTTTACGCTGGCAGACCATATGCATGTTTCAGACGCTAAGTTTGATTTAGGCCTGTTGCATATTGATATCGTTCGCCATGTCCCGGAAGCGCTGCAGCCTCAGCGTATTGCGATTGGCTCAGGTAAGACTCCGGATACCGGTGTACTGGAGCACCAGGCATAATTTCGCTTAAACCGAGATTATGATTAAAAAAAGAGGCCGTAGCTTTATCGCTACGGCCTCTTTTTAGTATGGATCTATCAGGGCTAACCTTCGCGATGTGCCCGCTCTAGCTCTTCAGCCAGAATAGCAATTCCCCGCTCAATCAGTTCCGGTTCAGGAACATAATTCATTCGCATACATTGCTGAGTATGGGGCCAGCTTTGCTCCAATCCGGGAAAGAAATAGTGCCCCGGAACCATCAGTACTCCGCGGGCTTTTAGCCGCTGGTACAGTGTCTGGCAACTGATGGGTAAATCTTTAAACCATAGCCAAAGGAAAATAGCGCCTTCAGGCTTATGAATAAGACAGCGTTCAACCGGGATATAGCGACGGACAATGTCCATCGTTTGCTCAACCCGCTGTTGGTAGAACGGCCGAATAACCTGTTCTGAAAGTTTAAGCAGATCGCCGCGTTGGATCATCTCTAAAGCAATGGCTGGACCAATGCTGCCCGGAGACAGACTAATGATACCGTTCATATTGCTCAATGCCTGAATAGTCTCATCGTTGGCAATGACAATCCCGCAGCGGGTGCCCGGCAAGCCCAGCTTAGACAGGCTCATGCACAGGATAGTATTCGGGTTCCATAACGGCGTTGCCTGACTGAAAATAATGCCCGGGAACGGTACGCCATAGGCATTATCAATAATCAGCGGGATCCCTTTTTGGTTAGCGATAGCGTCTAAACGCATCACTTCTTCATCGGTTAAAACGTTACCGGTCGGGTTGGTCGGGCGGGAAACGCAGATCAGGCCAATATCATCACCGATATGCAGATGATCAAAATCGACGTGATACTTAAACATGCCGTCAGGCAGTAGCTCGATAGTTGGCTTATAAGAAACCATCATATCGTCTTCCAGCCCGGTATCGGCGTAGCCAATGTATTCCGGCGTCAGCGGGAATAGCACTTTCTTGACCTGCCCGTCCGGCTGGTGTCCGGCAAACAGATTAAATAGATAGAAAAAGGCGCTTTGGCTGCCGTTGGTCAGGGCAATATTTTTAGCTTCAATGGGCCAGCCTAATTCGCGACTTAGCAGTTCCGCCAGCGCAGTTAAAAAAGTGTTCTTACCCTGAGGGCCGTCGTAATTACACAATGCGTCGGTTAATTTTCCTTGCGCCAGCATCTCAGCACAGAGCTGAGTAAAATAGTCCTGCATCGCTGGAATTTTTGCCGGGTTTCCGCCGCCAAGCATGATGGCACCGGGCGTTCTAAGCCCATCGTTCAAATCGCTCATTAACTGAGTGATACCGGAGAATTGGGTAAACTTATTGCCAAAAGATGAAAATGTCATGTTAACGCATTGATGTATTAAGCTGAAATGTAGAGTAACGATACCGACAGATAGCGGCGGGTGCAACGGGATAATAAAAAGGAGGTTTTGGCTAATTATGGGCTTATTTTTGTTTTGCGGAGAGATGTTCTGTGAAGGGCTTATCGACTGGAATAATTGTAATGATATTGGTTTTACTTTGATTTGATTATGCTAATCAAATCGGGGATATATTCCTATTTCCATTTACTGTTTTTTCACCTTTGAGGTGGTTACGCCGAGATTCAATTTAACGGGAGCCGTGAACCGGGCCCCCGTAGTCCGCTATTACTTGATAACCTGAGGGTTAACGCAGTTCTCTTTAATATTTCCGCTCAGCGCAGCGATTAAGTTATCTACGGCGCTCTCTGCCATAGCGTAGCGAGCTTCAAACGTGGCAGAGCCGATATGTGGAATAGCAACAACGTTAGGCATTGCCAACAAAGGAGAGCCGATATTAATCGGTTCTTGTTCAAACACGTCTAAGCCGGCACCGGCAATTTTCTTCTGCTGTAATGCATCAATTAACGCTTTCTCATCAACGACCGGGCCACGGCCGGCATTAATAAAGAATGCTGATGGCTTCATCAGTGCAAAGCGTTGTGCGTTCATCAGGTGGTGAGTTTGATCTGTTAGCGGCAGAATCAGGCAGACAAAATCTGATTTAGCCAACAGGGAGTCTAACTCATGGTGAACGGCATTGAACCGCTGTTCAGCGTCAGGATTACGGCTGCGGGTATTGTAAATAATATCCATGCCAAAGCCGAAATGGGCGCGTTGAGCAAGGGCCATACCAATCCGGCCCATGCCGACAATTCCCATGGTTTTATGGTGAACATCGCTGCCAAACCAGTTTTCATCAACGCTGCCAGTCCATTCTCCGGACTTCACCCGCTCAGCGACGTTAAC
>POVV01000206.1_pt1 | contig 47151 bp, 56 predicted proteins | sample 1560271 | NCBI WGS metagenome assembly POVV01 (sample SAMN08337232, study PRJNA429181) | Bioreactor metagenome, whole genome shotgun sequencing project. | biome: cows' rumen and soil; feature: anaerobic; isolation source: anaerobic chemostat enrichment culture, galacturonate as sole carbon... | reverse complement strand
GTAAGGAAGCGTGATCTTTGCCTTTTCAGGCAATTTAAAATGATTTCCTGCTGTTTTGTTCTGTATCTGCCTCTCTCTGCCATACGAAACCTCTGAATTTGAATTTGAATTTTATTTTTATATTATAACAATTTTTAGAACATTGTCAAGGTATCATTTTAATCTTATTGAGGATAAATGTATCCCAAACAAACTAAAGCATCGGTCAAAATTAAATCTTAACAAACATATGGATTAAAAATAGACAGTATGTGATTTAATATCTTAAGATCAAAACTTTTTATTTTATTGTTTTACATGGAACTTCTTGACATCACTGACATGATACAGTATTAATATATTATCACAGTATATTTATACTGTATCACTATATTGTCATTATTATAACATATTATTGAAACCTATTTAATGATGTAATTGTATCAAATCAGAAAGTTTATAAGGGAGAGGGGGAGATTCCGATGGTTTATATAGAAACTGATAATCCAAATACATAAGAGGTTCAAAGAAGCTAATGGAAGTTATTATTACAATAGCAATGAGTAGAAATGCCAACTTATAAAATAATAAAAATATTGGAGGAAAACGTATGCTTAAGATGAAAAAGGTGTTGTCACTAATTTTAGCTGGAATAATGACATTATGCATAGGAGTAAGCGCGTTTGGTGCTGAACCCCATAATTATAACCAAGGCGTCTCCACAACCCCGCCGGTAGAGATTCAGGTTACACCTTTTGGATTAAACAAACCAAGTACAAAAAACTATGTGGATTTAACAAAAAATGAATTATCATTTGGTGGAAATGCAGAAGTGAGTACATTATATACCGACAAGCACTTTAAAGGTAAGTCGAAAATCTCATATTCTATAACAAATAATCATGATAAGAAGCTGACTGTAAAATTTTATACATCATCAGGCTGGTTTAAAAGCAAATCTATTTCCATTGAAGCAAATGCTACACTAACAGGAACTATTGATGGACTTGATAAAGATACTTTGTATTATTTAACTTTTAGCGCTCCGAGTAATTTTAAAGGAAAAGTATATTAAATATGACAATTAACTTATTAAAAGTTATTGCGCTTATCATGATGTTTTTGGACCATGTTGGGGAGTTCATTCCGAACTCCCCAATATGGATGCGGTATATAGGTAGAATATCGGCACCAATATTTTTTTATTGTAGTGCATGGGGGTTTCATTATACACATGACAGAAAAATTTATCTTATCCGATTATACATTATGGGAGTTATCATGAGTTGTGGTAACATACTAGTTTCTCATTTTTTATGTAAAGATGAATTGTTGAGCAATAATATATTTTCTACAATATTCATGGGATGTGTAATAGTTTTTATTTTGGAGAGAGCTAAGCATGATATAAAAAAAATCGCAAAGTACGCTTTAATTTTTTTGTTTGCTCAGATCGGTAGCTTTTTCCTTTGTGTTTTATTTGCAGAGTTTCTCTCTTTTCCACACCCAATAGATACCTACATGTTGTATTATTTTTATGGAGCATTGTTTGGAAATTCTATTTTTGTAGAAGGCAGTATTTTATTTGTTGCTTATTTTGTTTGTGTTTATTTTCTTAAGAGCAGGAATTTACCATTAACTGCTTTTCATGTGTTTTATTCTTTATTAATTAGTTTTCTGGTTCGCAGAACACATACTGCAAGAGGAGCGCTGTCGTATCTTATTCCATTCAATACATATCAATGGCTTATGTTGTTAGCAATTCCTTTCTTTCTTCTATACAATGGAAAAAGAGGGAAAAGCAAGAAGGCTTTTTTTTATATATTTTATCCTGCACATATATGGATTCTTACTATAATTGGACATTTAATGTAAAGAGTGCAATTAGGTGAGAAGTATGCAATGATTTTAGATGCCAGAACCTCCCCGACTGCCCTTACACCACTTGCCTAAACTACAATAAGAAGGTATTGTTTTCAATCCAATGAGTTACTAATTCAAAATTGTTTTACAAAGGACTGCCTTCTTGCAAGTTTTTTTGATCATGTCAATCGATCAGTATTACTAATACAATTTATAATAACAAGTGGATATAATATTTCCATAAATATTGACATGATATTTTTTTACCGATAAAATAAATATAAACTTTATAGAGGGTCAGGTGAACATAATGAAGAATAAGTTGCAAAAAATCACTGAAAGAGAAAAAGATATAATGTCGGTTCTCTGGCGTACCGGTGAAACATTGACTGCATCCGCCATTGCAGGAAATGGTGATAGACTAAGTATCAATACTGTTCAAGTTGCAGTGAGGAATTTATTGAAAAAAGAATATATTGAGGTTGCTGATATCGTATATAGCGGAACTGTATTAACGAGAAGCTATAAACCTATTGTAAGTGCAGAACAATATGCTGCTTATCAGCTGGAATCTATGCGAGAGACCACATTAAATTTTTCTACATTGAATTTCATCGATCAGCTTAAAGATGATGGCCTCCTAGATGAGTTAGAAAGCATTATCAGAAACAAAAAGGATGAGGAGGACGATTAGTATGTCATCCTCTATAATATTAACAAATTGGTTGTTTTGCAGTATTGCTATTTTATTATTGCTCCCTCTTTTAAGGCTTCCAAGTGTATTGGTTTCCAAAAGGGGAATTCCTATTTTTATTGTAATAATTTTGGCTAGTGGAAAAATGCTCTTACCTTATGAGTTTTCCTTTACATATACTTTAGCTTCAAAAAAAATACTTCCAACAATTAGAGAGATTGAGAAATTTCAATTATTAAAAAATGTAAGAGTTGGAAATGTGTTTTTTTGTATTTGGTTATCAGTGGCATCGTTACTATTATTATACATTACCTTCAGGTATTGGAAGCTAATCCGGACGTTAACCATAATACCGGAAATAAATAACAAAGAAATCGCACATATATTTTCAGAGCTCTGTGAACAAAAACATATAAGGAATAAACCTAAAATCGTTCAATTGAATATTAAAACAGGTCCATTTATTGTAGGTTTGAAAGAATCTATAATTGTATTACCTTTTTATTTGTCTGAAAATGAAGTCAGATTTATATTTATGCATGAGCTGGAACATTACAAGAACCGTCATAATTTGATAAAATCATGTTTAGAAATAGTGGCGGCCATATATTGGTGGAATCCCATTGTCTGGCTGCTACGCAAGGAAATAATTCGCGCTCTTGAAATTCATGCAGATACAAATGTTATGCGAGGTCTTACAAATAAAGAAGGGTTATCTTATTTAGAAACTTTAATTAATATCTCTAAAAAAATGCAAAAAAATAGAAATACAAATTTGGCTCTCTCATTTGTTCTAAAAAACAACATAATAGAATATCGGATACGAACCGCTTTAAAATACGAATGTTATCAAAAGGGTAGCAAGGCTTCGGTATATAGTGTCGGTCTTCTGACTTTACCGATATGCCTTTTATTAATATCATTTACTTATACGTTTGAGTCATATAATATTAGTCCGTTGAAAGTGGAGGGTACATTTACTGTCGATCCCAGGACTGACTATTTTATATTGCGTGAAGATCAACTCTATGATATGTATATTAATGGGGAGTATGTTGTTACAATACCTAACATCCCAGAAGATTTACTACAGCTTACAGTACATTAATAAAAGGGATCTTACTGGATTTATTGAACAATTAAATATTTCTAAGAAAGGAAGATTATTTATTATGAAAAAACTTAATAAAACTTTATTCGTTTTACTTATGTGTACAACAATGTCAGCAGGAATCGCAGTACAAACATATGCTTATTCTCCCCTGACAGATATAAAAACAGTATCCATTTCACCACGATCTGACATAATCGAGTGGCGTTACAAAGTAGAGAATGGAAAGTTATATAAGAGACAATATAACTGCACACAAGATAAATGGATTGGTAGTTGGCAATTGGTGTCTTAATTTAACCTTAAAGGATGAACTCAATAAGAAAGGAAGATCATGAAGTCTTTCTGCAATATCTAACTCAGAAGAAAAGCTGGCTAATCAAATAAAGATTCGCTGGCTTTTTTCATACTAACTTTTTATAAAGAAGCTAAGCAAGATAGACGCGTAAGCACAGGTGAATTCAATCTTCCATCTGAGAGCCGCCAAGGAATACTTATATTTATTCACGAAGCATTATAGTGATGAACAATATCTTTTTAAGACTTCATGCGGAACGTTTTGCCACAAGGTCATAACCATGTGTGAAACGACTCTTCTTTTTATATCAAACCTATCTATCTTGCCCATGAAACTTCCCCCTTCAAGATATCTTATTCTAAATTCATAATATGAGGACTGGTTGATCCTTTGCCGAACACAAGCCAATAAATAATTTCATCAGAGGGCTTATCCACTTGTTTTTGTGATAGCCGCATACCGCAGAAATTGTTGTGTCTGTGAGCCCTGTTGGAATTTCAGCAAGTACTCTTTCGTCCAACTCTGCCTGTACTGCAAATCTTGGCAAAAAGGAAATCCCGACATCATTTTTTACAAGGTTTTTAATGGTTGGGATGCTCCACAGTTCTATCGTGTGGTCAAGCATGATTGACCTTTCCCGCAGATACTGCTCAAATATCTGCCGGAATACACAGTTCGGTTCGTTGATGATAAAGGGAACAGGTATCTGCTGGTCCGAGGTAATGAAATCAGGGTAACAGTTTCTTAATTCCGGTGATGCCACCAACGCAAGCGGGTAGGTTCCAAACGGATGAGTGGTGAGACTGGAACCAAATCCACCCACATCCTCATAGAACACACCCAAGTCCAACGCACCGCTCTTCAACTCATCACGAATGTCGTAACAGTTCATGGAGCGAAGAAATAGACGGGCTTTGGGGGCTTGCTTATGAAACTCTTTTAGAATAGCCGGCAGTTGGTAACACAAAAGCGTTTCTCCAACACCGATGCGCAGATCCCCCTGGCACTCAGCGAGATCATCTTCAAAGCAGCGAAGCCTTTCAACGGAGGAGAGCACTTCGTCTACATACGGAATCAAGTGCTCTCCTGCCTTGCTCAACACCATCTTTCTTCCGATCTTTTCAAAAAGGCTGCTTGAAAGCTCCTGCTCCAACTGGCCGATCTGAAAGGTAATGGTGGACTGTGTATAGTTTAATCTTTCGGCAGCCTTTGAGAAACTGCCCTCATCAACGATCACACGGAACGTGTTCAGATATTTCAAGTCCATAACAAAACCTCCCTCATATTTCAATAAAATTGAAATGTATTCTTAATTATTTCAATTTGTTTTAATAGTCTTCTGGTTGTATCATAGATGCAAGGGAGGTGAAATGCAAGTGCTTTTTTCAATTATTGTTTCGTATTTACTATACACATTGGTCACAGCTTTTACACCGGGTCCAAATAATATCGTCGCACTTCACGCGGTCAGCCAGCATGGTTGGCGAAAAGGAAAGAATATTCTGATGGGTATCGCCGCCGGTTTTCTCTGCGTGATGATCATCTGCGCATTATTCTGCTATGAACTGGCCAAGTATGTGCCTTCAGTGGCAAACATACTCAAGTATGTGGGCGCTGCCTATATCGCATATCTGGCAATCCATGTGGCACGTAGCAAACCGGATGGCGGTGAAAGTAATCAAATGTCGTTTATGAAAGGCTTTCTGCTTGAGTTTGTTAATGTGAAGATTATCCTGTATGCCATCACGGTCTATACTGGATATGTGTTGCCGTATGAAAGCAGCCTTGGTTCTTTGCTCATTCACGCTTTTTGCCTGACAGCCATAGGCGTAGCCGGAACCGTCACATGGGCTGCAGCTGGGGGCGTTTTCCAGAAGCTTTTGAAGAAGTACTACCGTCCGTTTAATATCTCCATGGCACTGGTATTACTTTGGTGTGCCGTATCGCTGGCATTCGATATATAAGGAGGTCACTACTTTATTATACAATATCCAATTCTGTGGTCAGCCATCAGTAACAGCTTACCCGATTCTCTTTTTATCTTTCTTACTGCGATACATTTTCTCCTTTCCAGACATATTCTATCTTTATTTTAGTACCTTACAATATGCCCTTTCTATCCTGCCCAGTATTTCTTTCAGCATCCCCCTGGAAACTGCCGCGTTAAACCGTATATACCCCCGTCCCTGTTCTCCAAAATGGCTGCCTTCGTAAACAGAAACCTTCGCCTCCTTCAGAAAAAAACTGCATATCTCCTCTTCTTTCAGCCCGGTTTTCTCATAGCTTATCCATGCCAAAAAAGTTCCTTCCGGCGCTCTCAGCTCAAACAATGGCATTTTTTCTTTCAGATATCCCGCAAGATATCTGAAGTTCTCATCTAGATATGTATTCAGTTCTCTCTTCCATACTCCGCATTCCCGGTATGCGGGTTCGATGACTGCAGCCGCAAAAACATTAGGATTGTGAAATCCCTCACGATCTACAGTAACCTTCATGGTCTGGCGCATTTCACGATCCGGTATGATCATATTGGAAAAAATAATTCCGGGAATATTAAATGTCTTTGTAATGGATTGATAAACAACCATTCTCTTTTTCATCTGCTCTGAAAGGGAAAGGACACTATTAAATTTTTTTCCCGCTCTTACGATATCAGCATGTATTTCATCAGAAAGCAAAAGCAGATCGTATTGTATGCAAAAGCGTTCCACCACCTTTAGCTCTTCCACCTCCCACACCCGCCCCGTCGGATTCTGTGGATTACATAAAATCATCATCTTTACCGAACGATCCATCTGGGCTTCCAACTCGCTAAAGTTCATGTTCCACCGTACTCCATCCCATTTCAGAGGGCTTTCCAGTAGGATTCTGTTATGCTTTTCCACCGCCTCCGTAAGTGCCGGATATGCTGGCATATGAACAATGATTTTATCTCCCGGTTTTGTAAACGTCTCTACAGCCATGTTAAGCCCTATGTTGATTCTTGGCGAAAACAAAATCCATTCATCTTCAACTTCACAGCCGTATTCCCTTCGTATCCACTCTCCGACAACTCCGGGATAGCATGACGGAAGGTTGGTATATCCGAAAATTCCGTGTTCCACCACCTTTTTACATGCCTCTCTTATAGGCTCAGGCGCCCGAAAATCCATATCAGCCACACCACAGTGAAGGACATCTCTCCCATATTTTTCATCCATTTCATCGTATTTTGCGCAGTTCGTTCCCCTTCGGCTTATTGCTTCATCAAGTAATCTTTCCATTATATATCACCTAACCTTTTACAGATCCAGCGATCAGACTCTGCTGAACCTGTTTACTCAATATAACATAAATAATAATAATCGGAAACGTTGCAACCACCAGCCCGGCTCCGATCGGCCCCCAGTCCGTCGTATACTGCCCCACCAACGACTGAATCCCAACCGTCAGCGTTCGGTATACTGGCTTGCTGATAAATACGACCGCAAACATCAATTCGTTCCATGACTGGAGAAATGTAAATATAGCAATCGTAGACAATGAAGGCTTCATTAACGGAAGAATAATCTTTATGAATATTTTGTAGATGCTGCAGCCGTCAATACACGCAGCCTCCTCTAATTCCACTGGAATCGTGGTGATAAAACCCGAACTGATCATAATAGCCATCGGTATTGCAAACGCTGAATACGGAATGATCAGACACCAGTATGTATTAATTAGATGAGCCTGCCGCATCATGATAAATACAGGTAGCAGCGCCGCGTGAATGGGAATCGTAATTCCTAAAATAAACATCATCTGAAATAGTTTCCGTAACTTCCATTTCATTCTGATCAAGGCATAGGACGCCATTAAAGAAGCCATGCATACAATCATAATTGTTGCCGCTGTAACGATGATACTGTTCGCTAAATACCTCCCCACATTGCCACCCATAAAAGCATGGGCGTAATTTTCAAAATGCCAGTCTTTAGGAAGGCCAATCATATTTCCTTGGAAAATTTCTGTATTGTCTTTGAGAGAAAAGGTCAGAAGCCAGTATAAGGGGAATATCTGAATCACTGCCCAGAATATCAGGCCCGCCTGAATCACAAACTGAGATAATTTAATATTTTTCATAAATCCCTCCTTCAATCATTGTCACGAAATGCCTTGCGGATCAACCATGCAAAAATAAAACATTCCAAAATAATGAAGATAGCCATTGAACTTCCATACCCATACATGTTTCTGGAAAATATGGTTTCAACCATCAATGTACTTGGAAGCTGGCTGGCTCCGGCCGGTCCACCTCCCGTCATGACATAAACGAGATCGAAATTTTTCAAAGAACCAACCACAGCAAAAGTAGCACATACTTTCAGGATCGGTTTCATCAATGGAATAGTAATCCGAAAGGCCATTTGAATTCCATTGGCTCCATCAATACGGGCCGCCTCGAAAACTTCCTCGGATATGGAGCGGACGGAGGCATACATCAGCAGCATATGATAACCGATATACTGCCAAAGTACCGGTACGATAACTGCAAAAATCACCTTTTTTGTATCACCCAGCCAGTTTCCTACAAAGCGGCCCAGTCCTATAGAGTTCAAAATAGCATTGAGCAGGCCATATTGTGGATTATAGATTTTCAGCCAGAGCTGTCCTATGACTACTGTGGAAATTAATACCGGAATAAAATATACCCTGACATAAAAACGTTCCCCCTTAACTCCCCGCGCCAGAAGTAACGCCAGCACAAGGGAAATCGGCAACTGTATAAAAACGGACCCCGCAGCGAAAATCAGTGAATTTTTAACTGCTCTCCAAAATCCATCGCCGTTATTATGAAATAACTTCTTGTAGTTATCCAATCCCGTAAACATCTGTTTTCCGATTCCATCCCACTCTGTAAGACTGTAAAATACTGACATGAAAATTGGCACTACAATGATTATAAAAAACAAAAACAACGCCGGAAGCAGGAAAATTAATACGGCTTTTTTATTTGACAGCACACGGTTCACAAAATTCCTCCATTCTTTTTAATGAAGAGGGCTGTCTCCAGCCCCCTTCCTGCGCATTTACTGATTCAATTTCTGCAGCTCGGCCACGTACTGTTCCGGCGTGATGTCTCCAACAAAAAGCTCCTGAAGCTTATTTAAATATACTGTGGCATCCTTGCCCTCCAGCAGGTTATCCCACCAGATCGTGTAACTGGTAGCATCCTTCGTTAAATCATAGATTTCCATTAAAAGAGGATTGATTTCTGATTCGTCCACATCCACGTTCACATATGGAAGAATACTAGAACCAATTATATACTTTCCAATTGCTAGTTCGTACGCAATATACTGGGCAACCTCAGTCGTAAGAGCCGGGTCTTTCGTCGTAGCACTGACTGCAAACGCTGTATCCGGTCCACCAGTGAAATCGGTTACTCCAGATTTTCCATCTCTTAAGAACGGGAATGGGAATACTCCAATTTTTCCCTGTACATTGGAAGAATCCTTATACACTCTCGTTGCTGTCCAGCTTCCGTTTAAATACATCGGAGTCTGGCCCTGAAGGAATGACACCTCTGATTCCTCTCTGGAAATACCTGCTGAGCCTTCCGGAAATGCTCCCATATCTACTAGCTTTTTCAGAGACTCTGCCGCTTCTAAAAAGCCCGGATCATCATAGCCCGATCCTTTTCCCGTGGCAGTCTTCACTCCCTCGCTTCCAACGGCTCTCAAAGCCAGAAGGTCATGATACATTGCAATGGTCCACGGCTCTTTTCCTCCCACAGTCAGTGGAGTAATTCCATTATCAATAAAAGTCTGACATACATTCAGAAAGTCATCAAACGTTTCCGGAACCTTCAGATTTAACTTTTCGAACATTTCTTTATTATAGAACATACATGCCACTGACTGATCCGCGGTCAGCCCATATGTTTTACCATCAAACTGGAAACCTGTCAGTGTAGAGGATCCCAGATGTGATTTAAAATCATCTGTCAGATAATCATCCAGTGCCATTATCTTCCCAGCCTCAACAAACGGCTTCATAAAACCATGCCCCCACGTATAAAGGATGTCCGGTGTTTCATTAGCTGCTATCGCCGCCTTCAGCTTCATCTTATAAGCTTCATTTTCAGCCGTATCAGACTCTATTTTTACATAAAACTTTTCTTCTGCCTCCTTTATTACCTGATCGATTAGCGCCTTATTTGGATCGGTGTCTCCGCCGAATATATGCCAAAGTTTTATTACAGGTACGTCTTCCGCTGTAGCCTTTGCCATATCTTTGCTCTCTTTTGCCTGCTCCGTCACCGTCGTATCCTCTCCTGCCGTACTGCTGCCAGAACCCGAACCACAGGCTGTAAGTCCCATTGTCATGGTTCCCATAAGTGTCAGTGCCATGATTGTTTTCATTATTCTTTTTTTCATGTTTCCGCTCCTCCAATTTTATAATACGATTTGTTACTGTCTGTTTCAATACCTTTATGAATGTGATTCTATTGTAAACATTTCAGCAGTTTCATAAAAGAGAGAGAGCTTACTATTTATGGTGATTCTCTTACTTATTTACACCTCACCATTTTCCCTTATAGTAAAACGATTACTTTTTTTAGTAGATTTTTTACCTTATTTTCCGCTTTATTTACATTTAAATTGCCCCATGATATGATGACTAAGTAGGAGGGTAGGTATATATGGGGAAACGTCATATCATTTTAAATCTATGGAATTGGGCATTCCACAGTAAAATATCCAGAAAAATAAGCACAGTCTTTTTCCTGTTTCTGTTTCTCAGCGTCATTCTGACCTATTTTTCATACCGTTATGTATCCAGAGAGTATGTTCTATCTAACATGGAGCAGCACTCCAGACAGACTCTGACCTCTATCCGTTCAAACATCGTGGAAATGGTAGAAAACACCAACAACAGCTATAATCTTCTGTTAAAAAGTGGTATTTCTGATTTGACAAAGCTTCCATTATCACCAGCAGAACGGAAGTATTATGACAACTATCTTTTTACAGTCATTGACAGCTATAATCACTTGGATTCCATTTATATCATGAATTTGAAAGGACAAATCTATGGAGTAGACAAATTCAGCATAAAAACGCTGGTTATTCAAACTGTCACAGAAGCACCCTGGTATCAAAGGGCTATGGCTGCAAAAGGGAGCTGTATTCTCTCTCTTCGCGCCGGTAATATTTTCGTACCTGATTATTCGGGGGATTTCCTGTCAGCAATCCGGGTAATCAATGATCTGGAGACCCAGAAGCCTATCGGATTTTCTATTATGAACATACCGACAAGTTCCATTAATCAGACTTTTGATCATGTTTTTAAACCATCTGATATAGAAATCACCCTTTATGATGATTCCGGGGGGATCATCAGTACTTATGGCTCCATAAGTGAGGGAGACGTCCACCATAATATCTTCCATTTTATCGGTCCTGATTCCCCTTACTACAGTTTAAACGGCAGGGAATACCTATCGGCCGGAATCTATATACCGGAATATGATTGGAAACTGACTGCCACGTTTCCTTTAAAATATGAGACTGCGCTCAGTACTTCTCTGCTCCGTATTTCCTTCTGGATCTTCTTTATTAATATAGTACTTATGCTGATCTGCGTCATCATTTTAGCCAAATCCATTCAGACACCGGTCTCTCAAATGATTCAAGCCATGGGCCATGCGGAAAGCGGTGACTTTAAACCAGTTACGGTACGCCATCCCGCCAGCGAGCTGGGGCTTCTGGAAATTCATTACAACCATCTAATAGAGCAGATCCAGTTTCTCATGAATCGGCTGGTACAGGAACAAAAACTGAAAAGGAAAACGGAACTCCGTGCATTGCAGGAACAAATGAAGCCTCATTTTCTTTACAACACGCTGGATACCATTGGTTATATATTGCTTACCGGAGACTTGAATCAGGCCTATGACGCTATCACTGCTCTTGGGAGCTTTTATCGTCAAAGTCTGAGCAAAGGAAGACCTTTTATCACGATTGAGCAGGAGATACAGATAGTAAAAGATTACACCGCCCTGCTATCCCTGCGTTACGAAGAGCTTTTCACTACCACATATGAAGTGGACGAAGCCCTTAACCAACATGAAATCATCAAACTCCTCCTTCAGCCACTGGTTGAAAATTCCATATACCACGGAATTAAACCACTTGGAGAACCCGGCATAATACACATTTCTGTCAAACGCCAGTCCGATCATATATGTATTTCAGTCTCCGACAATGGAATAGGCATGGAGGAGAATCTGATAAAAGGTCTTCTTTCCTCAGCCAGTCCTTCTGCAAAAGAAAGCTTTGGTTTGGCTGGTACGATTGAGCGGGTCTATATTTCCTACCCGGAAAAAGGTTCCGTAGAAATCTGCAGTAAAAAGGGAATGGGTACTTCTGTCATAATAAAAATACCGTTTTAGGAGGTCTACTGACATGTATCAACCACGGCCAATCAAAGTGATGTTCGTAGATGATGAGGATAAGATGAGAGGGTTGCTTCGAATCTGCATCCCTTGGACAGAACTGGATTACGAAATCGTGAATGATGTATCCAGTGCAAATCAGGCGCTGGAACTGATTGCCTGCGATAAGCCGGATGTCATCATCACCGATATTGAAATGCCTTTTATCAATGGTCTGGATTTTGCTGAAATGGTTCTCGAGGAATATCCGTATATCAAGATTGTTGCTCTGACCGCTCATGATGAATTTGATTATGCCAAACAGGGCTTAGAAATTGGAATATCAAACTTCCTGTTAAAGCCTATTAAAAAGGAAGAACTGATCCGGGTTATGACCGATATACAGAGCACTATCAGAGAAGAACAGAAAAAGCTTTACCAGCATGAGTTGCTGCAGAGAAAGCTAAACGAAAACCGCAGCTTTATTATACAAAACTTTCTCAGCAACATGATGATAAGCAACCTCCCTTCTGATTATCTGTGGGAGAATCTTGCATATTATCAAATTCCGCTGCACCAGGATTCAGGCTTTTTCAATGTCCTTCTTTTGACTTTGAATGTCAGCCAGGATATTGAAGAAAGTATTTTGCAGCAATTCCAGTGCAAGGAAATTATCCTTTCCGCTGTCACACGCATAAGCGGCGTTTTAGTTTTCCAGGATATTCACATGAATTTAATCCTTTTAATCGAGAACCGAAAGATCAACTTATACAATTATGGGTTTCATTTTTCTACATTGCTCAGAGACCGGCTCGGTATAAAATCTTATGCAGGAGTCGGAACGCCCGTAGAACGTCTGGAAGACATCCCCAGCTCTTACCGCCAGGCCTACCAAAACGCCCAGGTCGCCAAATACAGCCATAACAAATCTTTTCTCGCCAATCCACCGTTGGAACGAAACCAACAGGTGCTGCAGAATCTGATTAACACGGTTACAGAGGAACTCTCCCTGTTCATGCAGATTCCTCATGAAGATACCGCATTGCAACGCGTAAAAAAAGCCTATGACTCGTTGGAATACATTCCCGGCCACGGCCTTTCAGACGTCATGGTGCTTTCTCTTTCCATTGTCAACATTGTACTCGCTACACTGAGAGATAAAGGGATCTCATACAGTGAGATCTATAACACAGATCATTTGCCTTATACTCATATACTGAAGCTGACAGACGAAAAGGATATCAAGCAATACGTCATCCAAATGGTATGTTTCACTCTTCACCAAATAAATTTATATACCGATGCAAAAGGAAACAAGCTCATTCATACCATTCTTCAATATATCAATGAAAATCTAGCTCAATCAACCCTGACACTTAAGAAGATCGCCGAAATAAATTACGTCAATCCCTCTTATTTGAGCCGGATTTTTAAAGAAGTCACACATATGAATTTTATAGATTATTTAACTTCCATACGTATTGAAAAAGCAAAACGGCTGCTGCAAAACAGCTGCATGCGGATTTATGAAATCGCAGAAGCGGTTGGGATTAGCGATCCAAACTACTTTTCAAAACTTTTTAAGAAATGTACCAACATGACACCTGCCCAATATAAAGACGAAATGCAACAACAGGAGAATTTTTAATATGGAAGATTTTTCAGCATTATCTGATTACATTATCCGCATACGGAGGATAATACACAAACAACCAGAACTGAGTGGAATAGAATTCCTGACTCAAACCCTTGTAAAAAAAGAACTGGAACAGATGCAGATTCCTTACCGCACGCTTCATGAGACCGACGTCATCGCGGAAATTACCGGCACCAGAACAAATGGACTTAATCAAACAGTTCTTCTTCGTGCCGATATGGACGCCCTTCCTCTTACGGAAAAGACCAACACCGAGTATGCCTCTGAGTGTCCTGGTGTCATGCATGCCTGCGGACACGATTCTCATACGGCCATGCTGCTCGGAGCGGCAAAGCTTCTTTCGGAATGTCGTGATATCTTTTCCGGTACCATACGGCTCGTTTTTCAACCGGCAGAGGAAACCGGCGGCGAGACTCAAAAGCTGATTGAAAACGGCATGTTAGACGGTGTAAATACCGTTTTTGCCATTCATGTGGCGCCCGATATTCCATCAGGCAAAATCAACATCCGGCCCGGCCCCTGCATGGCAGGTGTTGATGATTTTTCCATCCGTATTACAGGTACAGGAAGCCACGGAGCGACACCGCATCTAGGATCGGACGCACTCCTTACCGGTGCCCATCTGGCCGTCAATCTCCAGCAGGTCATCAGCCGGGAAATTGATCCCCAGGAACCAGCCGTACTGACCATCGGCATCTTTCAATCTGGTACAAAGATCAACCTGTTGGCACAGGAGGCGGTTTTGTCAGGAAATATCCGTTTCTTTAAAAAAGAGCTCAGCGGTTATTTCTGTGAAGCGCTCACCCGATACAGCAATCACACGGCCGCCATATTCCGTTGTTCTTCCTTTGTCACTTATATGCCTTCCCTACTTCCAACGGTCAACGCCCCAGGCTGCTGCAATATCGCAAAGGCCGCAGCACTGGCAGTATGGGGAAAAGATAATCTGATGGAACGCCCTGCCAGCATGGCCTCCGAAGACTTCTCCCGCTATCTGAACACGGTTCCCGGCGTCATGATATTCTTAGGAACAAATGATGGAACTAAACGAACCTCATGGCCACTTCATCATGAATGCTTTGACCTGGATGAATCCGTACTGGTAAACGGAAGTCGTTTATATGTCAACTATGCGCTTGAATGGCTGTCCGGAAAATTTGCAATACTATAATAAGCCAAACACATAGATAAAAGAAAAATGAGGAATCAACAATAAAAAATCTACCACCAAATATTAGGTGATAGATTTTTTATTGTTGGCGGTTCCGACTCTCCTCATTACATTTCATTCCTCTAAATTTATCCGCATAAACAAAAATCCCTTTTCTTAAACAGAAACACACAAAAAGATAGGTTCATTTATCTGTACATATCGCCTCCTGGTTTGATGGCAATTCTGCACACACCAAGTATTCGTTTTACCGTTTATGAATACTTAAAAAACCCCGCATAAATCCAGACAAAATAAAAGCCCCAACCCCGCAGCTCTCTGTCTGCAAAACCGGAACTTTTTAATGCGCCTTCGGGGGCTCGAACCCCGGACAAATAGATTAAGAGTCTTAATACACTTTAATGAATGTAAAATAAGTTAATAAATAACTTTTCTGTCAAGGGCAATATTGAATGAATATGAATGTCTGCCAAAAGATAATAGAAAGCCCAATTTCTAATAGAGGGTTAGCGGACAAGCTTGCCAATTTAATTGCTATACAAAAAAGGAAGTGAAATTGATGGCAGATATAATTAGTGTCAAGAAAAACATTATCTTAAACAAACAGGTTGCCTATACCGTAGATTTTAGCAAGACAATAAACCGTATAACATATAGCCAAGGATCGCATTTTGAAAACTTCTTCAAAAGTCTATCATTTTGCAACGAAGAAATAATGACGCTTTGTAGGCATTGCATAGATATGATTATCTCTCGTTACGGCTCAGAAGCTTATCCAACACAATACTTTGAATACGATAGCTTTAAGTTCGTAGCACATTATATGGATTTTGGAGAAGATGAAGATAGTATTATCTGTGTATTCTGGTCGTTGGAGGAATATTAGTAGGTTGCACTATTACTCATCAAGCCCAATATTAAGAAGAGGATAAATACTGACGATAAAATTCATATCAACATATGCAAAAAAGGGGGAAAAAGAAAATGGTTATATTAACAGGTGATACGCATGGTATATTTGATGATATCTTTGATTATTGCCAAGAATACGAAACTACAAATAATGATGTAATGATTATTCTTGGTGACGCCGGAATTAACTATTATCTTGATGATAGGGACTATTCTATAAAAGAGGAATTATCCCAACTACCTATTACTTTATTTTGTATTCATGGAAATCACGAGGAAAGACCTTATAACATTTCTGGTTATCAAGAAAAATTGTGGCATGACGGAATTGTGTTATACGAAGAAGATTATCCCAACCTTTTATTTGCTCAAGATGGCGAAATCTATGACTTTGATGGCAAAAAAGCAATTGTCATTGGCGGAGCATACAGTGTTGACAAGTTTTATCGAATTTCTGGTGGGCAACCGTGGTTTGAATCAGAGCAACCCGATAAACAAACAAAATATTATGTTGAGTCACAGCTAGAAAAAGTAGGCTGGAGTGTCGATTATGTATTTTCTCACACTACTCCATTATCTTTTGAACCAAGGGAGGCTTTTGTTGAGGAAATAGACCAAGGTTCTATAGATAAATCAACTGAAGAATGGCTAGATACCCTAGAACGAAATTTAACCTATGAGCAATGGTATTGCGGACATTATCACGTAGATTTGAATCTTGACAAAGTTCAAATATTATTTAATGAGTTTTTAGAATTATAGAAAATAAGCTTGATAAAGTACTTGTAAGATGTAGATAGAATGGATATAGAGCAATTGATGAAAGGAAGAACATATGGAATATTTAATAGACTTATTTTGGGACAAAGAAGCTGATGTGTGGGTAGCAACAAGCGATACTTTACATTTGGCCCTTGAATCTGATTCTATAGAGGTTCTTATAGAAAGAGTAAAACTTGCTGTACCTGAGTTACTCTTTCTAAATAAAGTTTCAACTCAAAAACCGATATCTCTTTGTTTCAATATCCGATGCGAACTGTATGGGTGATTGTATCTGTTTGAGAGTCATAATTACATTGAAAAAATTTGAATTTTTGCATATATATTTTCGGGAATCCCGGTTGATTCAATTTCTTAATATTCCTTGTTCGCTAATTAGCTTTAGGAATAAGATAACTGTGGACGGCAGGTGGGGGCATCGCCGGGGGGACCGCCTGCTCGGTGGTAGCATAATAAAACGCATAACTATTTTTTTCTTTTGGGTTTACTCAGTTAAAGCATATATGAAAATCAAACTTGATTTCAAAAAATATTCATGATAATATCAAATGGTACTGCAATGCACATATGTGCCAATAATTTCTTGATAGGAGAATTTTTATGAATAATAAGGACATAAACGATATTGATGAAATCAATGATGATGGATATCGAAAAATAGCTTTTAGGGTGAGAGAAGAACTTTATACACAATATAAAATAATATTGTTACAAAATAAACCAAGAATAAATACCACTCAAGATTTAAGAAAATACCTTGATGAGGTAATTCAAAATGGAGCTTTAGATTATAATGATAAAGATTTTATTAATTTCAAACTGCAACATAGGAACGAACCATATATTAGAGTTAGTGTTAGACTAGAGGAAAACTTGTATGAAAAGTTTAAAGATATTACTTTTGGTGCTTCTACCAGACCTGCATATGCACTTGAAGATAGGATATATAGAGTAGTTTTCGAAAATAATAAAAGAGTTGAATAGATTAAAAATCACAGTAAATGCTGTGATTTTTTTATTGCCTATTCGTTTGTCTATTTGCATATATATGCTTGACACGCATATATATGTCATGTTAATATAGAAAAAGAAATTTGAAAGGAGGAATTGAAATTGAGTTTGAAAAACACAGAATATACAAGAATTGCTGTACGAGTTAAAACTGATAAATATATTGAATTTAAAAAAAGGTTACTGGATGAACGGACAACTCCTACAGCTGCTATCAACTTATATATTGAAGAGCATTTACAAAAAACAAGCAAAGAAAAACAGGAGGATTAAGATAATGGAAAAAGATTGTAATTACACAATTGACGACTATATCTTCGATTACTTAGGCAACATGACCGAAGAGGAATTAGATGACTATTTTGAAAAAGTAGATGATTAACCATGAAAAAGCCAAAAGGAGAAAATTAAAAATGGAAACATTTCAAGAGATTTGCCATAACGAAAAGATAACTATTCCCCACACCGAAGAAAGCAACAAAAGAATTCAACGATATTCTCCTATTGAATCAGTAGAGTTTGAATTGGATGAGGAATCAATAAAATTGCTTAAAGACAATTTGTGGTTTGATAATATGAATTTCACATTTATGAAAAAGATGGCTGAAAACATTATAATCCTTAATAGGTTAAAACATCGAGGAAATAATATTTCAAGGCTTGAGCTTATTTCAAAATCTGACTACCATTATCTCGACAAATCATTCGATTATAAACCTTATGAAGAAAAGAAGGATACGGAGGTGAATTAGCATGACATATGATATTAAAAGTGATAGCTACATAGAAACACCAAAAGACATGAAACTATTTATAGACGGGATTGTTGCGTTGTGTTTGCAATTTAATCTATCTATCGCTCATGAGGATTTTGAAGGGAGCTTTCTTATACAACCATTTAAACAGGAAAATATATACTGGCTTAAAGGAGCTTCTAAAGACTATTAAAACGGAGGATATATATTATGGAAATAAGAGTAACGAATTCAAACGAAATTTTAGGAAATTTATTGTACATCGGACATATGACTAAATTCCATTATGATAAGGAGAGCAAGCGAAAAACAGAAGAAATCGAAGGCCTGGTCGTTGAAGTAGCATCGGAGAAGCTTGGTAAAGTTATTAGTGTTATGTCTGATGATACTACATTGGAACTACCTGCCTTTACACAGATAGAACTTGTGGATTTGACATATAACCCTTATGCAAAAGCTGTCTCTGCAGGCTTTGCCGAGCTGGTGGAACGTTTTACATGCAGAGCAATAAAACCCGTTTCAGGAAAAGGGGTGCAATAGTCGAATGAATGAACGGGATTTTAAAATTGTCCCCTTTCCTGCTAATAGAAAACCTTTTTTTCATATTGTAATGGTAATTATCATATATATTCTATTCGTTTTATTTTCATCTGCATGGATTGAAGAAAAACTTAGAATGCCCAACTTAATTATATTACTATGGTTTATTTTATGTATTTTATTGGCAGTCAAGTTATGGAAGCGGTTTGTTTTAAAAGGAAAAGATATCTCATACATAAAAAAACAGCTCCAATATTTCATTTCTGCTAATAAGCTTTATGAGACAGATACATACGAGGTACGTGATAAAGATGGGAAAATGAAAAAACAAGAGGAAGTTTGCAATTATGCAGTATTTGGCTACTGGGAAGATTGCGATAAGCTAATTATAAGAGCATACAAACGAGCTGACATATTTTCCGAAAAAATGAATACCTTCGATACAATGTTACAGGCTTTGACAGGGATGATTCTTGATCAAAAAAACGATACCATCATTTATTGCGAATACATATTCAAGAAAAAAAGAGATCAAAGGATTATTGTAAGTTCTGAAGAAACCATAAAATATAATGACTCTACGATTATTCCTTTAAACAATAATCTATCCTGGGACATTAAGCGCCCTCATGCGCTCGTCTGCGGAGTAAGCGGCGGGGGAAAGACCACATATCTATTTTACCTCTTGATTGAACTCCTAAAAATGAAAAGCACACTATATATATGTGACCCTAAGGCTTCTGACTTGGGAAGCCTTAAGCACATTCTAGGAGAAGAATTTGTGGCAACCGAACCTAATCATATATCAAGAGTAATAAGGCAAGCCAAAGAAGAAATGCAAAGTCGTTATAAAACCTATAAGGACAATCCTGATAGCTTCAAATTTGGAGCATCGTTTGCAGATTATGGGCTACCATCTACTTTTGTTATATTTGATGAATTGGGGGCTTTCAGGGCCGAAACAGATAAAAAAGTATACACTGAAACAATGGCTAATCTCACGGAAATGGTATTGAAAGGGCGGGAAATGGGCGTGTTCTTGATTTTAAGTACACAGCAACCTAACTCAAATAATATACCGACAGAGCTTAGGGACCAGCTCAGTGCGCGAATAGCTCTTGGACGCATGAGTAGCGAGGGATATCGCATGGTATTTGGGGAAAGCAACAGCAATATACCGTCTATATCCTCCGTAGGAGGTGGATATATTTTCTTAGACGGATTAGGATGGGATAGTCCAAAACCATTTGAAACACCGTTTATTGACTATAAAAATTTTGACTTTATAGAAGAAATTAAGAAATATAAGAACGCACAAATTAAATGACCGACTGGAAAAGGCTGTACCCCAGACACACCACTGGCGGTTGCGTCAGCAATCCGAAACGGAGTGTCTGGGGAGTGTCTGGGGTACAGCCTTTGGAATGTCGGTGGGCGAGCTTGCTCGCCTTATATTTACAAAATACAATCTTGGTTATTTGCCAAAATTGTATAACTCCCATGCACTAACAGGGGGGTAGTAACTCCATGTCGAAAGGTCAAGCTTATGAATATTGGAAATATAAGTATGTGTGGTAATGGTCTGCAAGTTAGCATAGATTGGTTATCTTGGACGTTTACAAGTTCGTGTTTACCTGAAAAAGCGGTAGATATTATGGGATATTCTATGAATGATTTCTATAAAATGCCTAGAGGTATGAATGGGTATAAGTCTCAGATTAAACATTCTGTTTACAATATTTCTGTTCAGTATGAAGGTAATGCTGATATGGGAGTACATATTGATATTTCTGGTTCTGCGGTATCTGACGTGCTATTACATTACCAAAAAAAGCGTACAGTTTGTACTCCTTTTGGAGTTTCAGGTTATGAAATGGAATCCTTTGATTCTACTGTTGTAATAGATTTATTATCAGAGATACAAGATAATGGTCATGTTACAAGGTTGGATCTGGCTATTGATGATTTGGGGGCAAATTATTTCACACTACCAATTTTAAGTGACTTATTTACTTCTGGTTCATATTGTTCTAAGTTTCGTAAATGGACCGAGTACAAATCTCATCAAAATGGTAATGAATGTCTAGGGCATACAATTTATTTGGGTAGTCGTAAAAGCGATATTATGATTCGTATATATGATAAACAGTTGGAACAAAATGGACATCTTTTAAAGCAAGGAAATCCACCGATTTTAGAGCCTTGGGTTCGTTGGGAATTAGAGTTAAAAGGTGATCGTGCAAGACAGGCAGTGTTATTTTTAATCAATGGATTTTCAGTTTCAAAGTTATCTGTTGGCATCTTGTCTCAATATATACGAATAATACAGTTTGATAATGCTAGAAAAGATCGCTGTTCTAATTCTGCCGTTTGGGATCGTTTTATAGGTGATGTAGAACGCTTAGCCCTTTATAAGCCGTCTGATCCGAAAACATTAGAAGATAAGGAGGATTGGCTATTACGTCAAGTATCTCGCTCATTTGCTACGGTTGTTCATGCTAAAAGTGGGGATATTAGTATTGCTTATGATATGTTGAAATTAGGTACTTTGCGATTAAATAGTCATGACAGGGATTTGATAAGGGATAGTTCGGGTGATTTACTATGACATTACAGCAATTACTTGATGAATTTTTATTTACTAAACGTCTGGCAGGATTGGAAGAAGGAACTGTAATAAATTATGAGCGTACTCTTATTTTGATGGTTCGTTATATAGGCCCTAATACTGTTTTAAGTGATCTATCGTTTGATAAAGTATCGGGTTATATCATGCATTTGCTTAAAAAAGGGATTTCAAAAGCTACTGTTTCATCATATATTCGCAATGTTAAAATATTCTATCGTTGGATAGCTACAGAATATGAACTGTCCTTTGACCCGCTTAAAATTAAGGTTCCTAAGTCTCCTAAGAAAATCGTTCATATTTACAGTGACGCTGAGATACGATTGATTTTTACCTTAGTTAAAACCAGCGTTTCTTGGATAACTGCCAGAAATAGGCTAATTCTTGCCCTTATGCTTGATTCAGGGCTGAGACAATTAGAAGTATGTAGTCTGCTTCATGAGAATATTAACAGGCAATCTCTTACTATGAAGGTAACGGGTAAAGGTTCGAAGGATCGCTTTGTTTCCCTTGGTCTGACCAGTTTACAGCTATTAGATGATTATATGTATCTATGCCCCTATAAAGGCTCCAAAAACGTATTTTACGATAGACGAGGGAATGCTTTATCAGGTAATGCTATAAGGCTCTTTGTACACCGCTTAGAGAGTCAACTTGGCTTTCCTCTTTCCTCTCATAAATTGAGACACAATTTTGCTACTAATTTCTGCATTGATAATGTGAAAAAATCGGGGAATTCGCATGTCTACGATTTGAGTATTTTAATGGGTCATGAGAGCATAGAAACGACTAAGAAATATGAGCATTTCGCCCATGAAATTATAGCTGCTGAAAACAGTATTTCACACTTGGATAATGTCTTTAAAGACTGATAGAATTGGGGTTTAGGGAAGTTTTGGACAAAGTAAAAGCCCCAACCCCGCAGCTCTCTGTCTGCAAAACCGGAACTTTTTAGTGCGCCTTCGGGGGCTCGAACCCCGGACAAATAGATTAAGAGTCTACTGCTCTACCAACTGAGCTAAAGGCGCATGTCTTTTGTTTTTCTTTCAGTGTGCTCTCGTCTTGAGCACGTGTGTAATTATATAACTGTATCCTACAAAAGTCAACACCTTTTTTACAAAAAATTTACAACTTTTTCGAATTTATTTATTATTCTTATTTTTTTGTGCATTTCCGCCTAATGTTTTGTTCACTTCTACAAAAGATTTGTTCCAAGACAGCATTTTCTTATTTAATTCCGCTTTATCACTGGTCGCCTGAAGAAGCTTGCTTGTAACCTTGTCTTTCATTCCCATAACTGCTGCTCCCGCATCTGCTTTTGCTTTATTATATGCAAAACCGGCATCACGGTTATTAAATCCGGAGGCCGGTTTTTTAAAAAACATTATTTTCTTCCTGCAATCAATTTATAAATAGGGTTCCCCCGGGAGGAAAACTTCTCTTCATACTCAGTCATCACATTCCCCTCTCCCATCTGATTGTGATGAAGGTCATAGGTAAATTCCTTAACCTGCCACCCAGCTCTCGGGATTGCTTCCAGGGAATAATCAAACAGACCCCGGTTGTCAGTTTTAAAATCCACAGCACCGTCAGGCTTTAAAATCTGGTCGTAAACCGCCATAAAATCCTCTGATGTGAGCCTGCGCTTTGCATGACGGTCCTTTGGCCAGGGATCGGAAAAGTTTAAGTAGACCTTCTGAACCTCTCCCGGAGCGAATATATCGGCCAGATTTTTTGCATCCACACACATAAAGAATATATTATCAAGTTCCATCTGAGCCCTTTTCTGTAAGCCTCTCAAAAGGACACTAGGATACCTCTCAATACCAACATAATTGATGTCCGGATGAATGGCAGCCAGTTCCATGATAAAACGGCCCTTTCCCATTCCAACTTCTATCTCTATGGGATTTTCATTGCCAAACACTTCCTTCCAGCAGCCCTTTTTCTCAATAGGATTCTGTACAACATAGGGACTGCCCGCAATTTCCTCCTCCGAGCCTGGTATATGACGTAACCTCATATTAAAATTCCTCCAAATAAATTCATCTTAATGAAAACATGCATCAACTGATCGATTGTATCATATATGGTGCAGGGAACGCAAGTTTGGGGTTTATAAGTTTTCAAAAATTTTCAGCATAATTAAGCTGCCAGTATAAGAATATAAACAGGATCCTCCCTGGCGAAAGGTATCGATTCTTTCACAAACTGTTCACATCTTCCACAACTTTTCTACACAACCAACCGATATATTAATACTTGTTACAGGTAATATCCTTATTAAATAAACTTTTTTCATACAGCCGGCAGGATTCCTCCAATCTTGCCGGCTCCTCTCCTTTAAAGTGATATTGCTTATGGTGCTTCTTTGGTGATATTCTCAGTTTATCCTAACTTTAGGACAAAAAAACTATCAACCAAAGGCTGATAGTCAGTGTTTTTTGTAATCGTTTCACTTTTAATTAAGTTTTTAGAACACCTATAATTCTACCGCAATTCTCATGAACAAGAATAAAAACTGAATGACAACGCACAGCACTGATACGCCCAGGCAAGAAGGCATCGGGCTCTTATGCTTTGGAGAAATCGATCTTTTAATAACAAACACGCCTCCCATGGTACCAACTAATATTCCGAAAAGACCGCTTAGGATCCAGCCGATTATGATAATGGCGGCTGTGAATCCATATGCCCAGCGGGGTATTTCATTAAGCGGAACGTATGGTTTTTTTGAATTTAAGTAAATATCATCCACAGCCAAATCCACTTTGGAACCGATTGCCGTAAGATGAAGTGTTTTACCCTCCAACTCGATCGGCTCATCAAATACCCGAATAAACAGGCTTGTACTTTTAATAGGCGTAGAAATACCATCCACGACCTTCTTTCCACGAAAGGCGCCGGGTTTAAAAGCAATCTCATGCTCTTTGCCGTCAATCATTACATTCCATTTCTTTTTCATACTTATGTCCTCCAAAACCTGTTAATATTTATATAGAACAGAAACCCGGACCCCGTTATCGGATACCCGCAGCAACCAGCTGAAGCTTCGAAGCTGTCTGCCTATCCAGATCAGCAGTATAACTAAGTTCACCAGGAGACTGATCATATAACACCTGATACAAAACACATGCAGCCAGATAAGTTCCAGCCTTAGACGGGTGATTTCCATCTTCATCCCAAAGTTCTATTTCCGGATAATTGGAAGAACACCGCATAAATGCAATACCAGCCGGTGCCAGCAGCGCATCCAGTTCAGTAGCAATGTTCATATAGTTTTGAGCCATTTGAGTCTGCATTTCTTCTCTTGTATTATTGAATTCCAAACCTAATAACGGCAAAGAAAAACCCTCTTTATAAGCCCACGTCATAAGAAACACCGATTCGCCATTTGCTTCCCAGACCATACTGTCAAGCGTCCTTGCGGCAGGATACATGTTCTCTTCTGCTCCCATTGTGGAAATACCGCTTTGTTCCTGCAAAATCACATAATCCCAATCATAATTGTTCAGTGCATCATACGCCTGTGCCCCAACTTCATCCGTTTCATCCGCAAAATATTCAAGACGGTACGAACCTTCCGTCAATTCATATACCTCCGCGGCGAATCCTCCGCTCCGGCTTAAATTTAAAAATACCGTCGGAAGATCATTAAAATATGTCATGCTGTTACCAAGAAACAAAATGGTCGGTTCCGTTTTTACCTGTATCGGTTTTCTTAAATTTAACTCCTGGTCAAAATCCATTACCTGGATTTTGAAACCCTTTAATGCACTGGAGATAAAAAAAGATACGGTTAAAAAAGCAATAACCAAAAATGCCAAAATTCCTATTGCTGCCTTTACTAATCCTGAACGCTTCATACTTCCGCCTTCCCCCTTGTTATTCATAAATTATATCGGACGAAATCGGTAATAAAATAGTTCATTTTCACTATTTCAGCAAATTTTAGTAACTATATACAATAAGTAATCTTATTTTTATGCTTTATGGTATAATCTTGACACTCACAATTCTAATCCATCCGTTACGAAGGGAAAGTGGTTATAGGATAAATGCATACCAGATCCCTAAACCCATACTGATGAAAAACAGACACTGCAATTGATATAAGATATTTTTAATGACCAGAAAGGAAGAGAATATGTCAGAAAATAATAAAAACAAATTACCACACTCTGGATCAGCTATTGGTATGAGCTTAGGATTGATATTTGGATTACTATTTGATAATCTTGCCCTTGGCCTATCATTGGGTTTGTTGTTTGGCTATGCTTGGGATCAGAAGATACCTAAAAAGAAATAAGTTCAATTTTCCCACTTGAATATTGTTTAGTGATAATTCACGCAGCAAAATAACATACAAACCTTTGTATTCAAAAGGGAACATACTCGCCTTATGTTTTTCCTCTAATCCCGCCATATCCAGACGCCTACCTATATTCTATGCTGCAATCATCCTTATTTTTTGCAAAAATCCCTATTTTTGTAATATTTTAACAGTAAGTATAATATAATAAAAAAGGCAATCGCCACAGGGTGGTTGGCTAATTAGAAAAGCAAAAACCTTCCCAACCGGCCAAAGTACAGGGAAGGATTTTTGTATTTAGCGACACGTCATTAAGACGAATGTCAGCAGTGCTAGAAAGAACATGCCAAAAGACATTAAGTCCTTAAAGTCAAAATACTTCATGAGCAACACCTCCATTCTATGTAGAATTGAGGCCTACCATCCTATACACGATTGCCAGCAGTTTGTACCTGCCAGTATAATTATATGTTCCAACTTATGAGTATACTATTAATAATATCTTACAAATTCCTTTGGGGCCCTATTCCGACACCCCCGGATACTGCAGCGCCCCATCTTGGTCCGGAGTGAGCACCACCGGTTTCACAACCATATTGCCTTTACCGTCCAGACAGTAAACCTTTCCGGATTCCCCGATCAGAGACCCCTACCACAATGCCATGCAATATCCTTTTCCTCAACGGACTGCCAAATGGAGCCGTCAAAGTCAACGTAAAAATGGGCGCTGGCCCAATATACTGGGAGGTATAGTATTTACAGTTTGCCTCCGCGCCCCAGGGCTCCAATATAATCGATCCCGATATACTTGATACGGTCTATCTCTCCGCTTGAGTAGTTGTAAGGGAACTGATCCGGAAAGAAAGTCAATGACCATAATTATATTTTTCACTTTCATCTTCCTCACTCTTTCTTATATTAATTTATAATGCGGCCGTTCCTCTCCAAACAGCCAGTAACGCAGCCAGTCATCCAATATGATTCCTGCCCCGCTGATCCAGAACCAAAAGAAAGTAAATAGTGGGCATATCTGCCCCAGAATATTTCCAGGCATATGGCTGTAATCCCAGATCCCCCAACCGAGCCATATATTTACTATACAGCCGGTTAATAACTCAAAATATGTAATTATAATCATACCTATAAGCATCTGCTTAAAAAGGGGCATTTCCCACGGTATCAATTCATTAATCAAGCCCAAGCACACGAAACAAACTCCACCCAAAAGAAACATGGTCCAATGAGAGCGGCCACGAAATGCCAACTCCATACCTATGTAAATAAACCCTCCTACCAACCAGAGAAATACATATTTAAACGCCTGATTCATCGTTTTCCCCTTTCCCCACCCTAGCAGCAATCTGTGCCAGATATGTTTTTAAGACCTCAGACTGGTACTCAATCAGAACGTCTGCGTCGTAGTAGCTCTCCTGCAGCTCTTCCTCCGTCTTTACGCTACAATCCATGTTTTTAAGCTATTCCCGTAAGTGACATGATATGAAGTATGAAACATGGCTTTTTCGATTATTAGGGATATGTCAGCCGTAGGGGGATTACCAAATTTATACAATTTTGGATATTATAAAGATATTTCAGCTTCATGATCCACCTCCTTTCTCTGCCTAGGCGGCTCGCGCAGTGCCGGATCCGGGCATAAACTTGTATATGTATAAGCTGGCATCGTTGCAGAGAAGGCCATGGCAGGCGGTACCTTTACTGCAACAGCTGCCTCTACCGCAGTGATCCTCTGCACTTGCACATACTGATACCGGCGCTATTTTGATGTTTTTTCAACCTATCATTCCTCTAGGAAAATATTCTTTACTTATTTGTCTTTATAAGCTATAATTAACATAACTCTTCTTAGGGCGCCGCTTTCCCCAAAATCTGCGGTGCTCTTTTTATGCTTTAAAAATCAGTTTAACCCAGTATCTTTTTAATCTGCTACGCCGCCTGTTTTGTCACAATAGTGTCCAGGGCAACCTTGCATTTATAATCTATGTGGTACGTCCATTTCTTCCAAGACTTCTTTAATACCTCTTATGGCGCAGCCTTTAACAGTTTCATTAAGTTTATCGCGATATCCATAGGTATTGGCATCAAATAAACGCTTAAACTCCTGTGACGCTGCAGGGAACATAAGCATTTGTCCACCTTCAATCGTCTCATAATAATCCATAGCTTGCATATGCTTACCGCATAAACTCTTTCCATTACGCTGTATTTCCGGCCGTTTCTCCTCATTGGTCACAAAGCAATGATATTTTGCATTCTGATAAGTTAATGGCTCTTTATGTCTTGTTCCTCCATTCACTGGCAGCATCCATTGTATGTCGTCCATACTTACCTCACTTCCTCCCTCCTGATACTCCGGGAAGTCTCAGTTTACTTAGTTTTACCTCTCCCAAATTCAATATCTGGCTCTTTTCCTGTTTTAATCAGATACAGAGCTTTATCGAACCCTAATGCCATCCCGATGTCTTTTTGACTCTCAGAATCAGACAAGCCTAAATCTGTAGACCTTTTTAAACACTCTGCTGATTTCTCTATCAAAATCTTCTCAATTTCTTTCATAAATTTTCTTTTCTTCCGGTACTCTGGGAAATATCAATTAAGTTCATTCATATATTATAAAAATTTAAAATCTTTAAGAGGTCAGAAATGCATATACGTAATTTAGGTACAATTTCACAAAGGGGACGAATACTACAGGTTCACAATGCAGATATTATTGAGATTTTATGTAATAGTAATACTATTGGACATCTAAGCATTATCTACGCCAATGAACTAAATAATGACATATCCGAAACCTTAAAACTTAATGTGAGCATTAATACTGTCATTCTAAATTCATTCGGTCATCACATGACCTTATCTGACATTAAAGAAAACATGATGGTTGATTCCTTATTTACACGATTTACAAACAGGCTCATTCCTCCACAGTCTAACGCACTTTTAATTGTTGCAAGAAACTATAATAACCCTCCACTGAGCTTTATTATAGATCGAATCGCAAAAGTAGATATCATTAACAATATTCTCTATACCGGCAACCCTAATAATATAGATGAACAAATAAAATTTAATATCAGCAATTTAACTACAATTCGTAAAAAAGATGGCAACCCAGTTCCTCTCCATTCACTTCATCCTGGCATATTAGTAGACGTGATCGTGATTCATTACAATTTTCAAACACCAGTTATCCCTTATGAGGCTGAGGCTCTCCATATTCAAATTTTATAAATATTACTTAATGCCCAGCAGGTCTCAGCCGCCTTGCTGGTTCTCTGTTTTATCCTAACTCCTCCAAATATCAGTTACATCTATTTTCATTTGTTAACCTCCACCAATCTATATATTGAATTTCTTGTTACAATTTTAATATCTTTTACCCGTAATACTGCCATCTTCTATCCTCCATTGAAACGATGGTTTTAATCTTCAATTATTTTTCTGTAACAAATAGACGGAAGTCGAAGCTCTCCTAGACTTTTTAACAATTTTCAAAACTACTATTCTTCATATCCCCAAATTATGATATACTTGATGAATTATAAGGAGGTGCAGATATGGATACCAGTTTGCTATTTGACAGTTTAGTTACTATTATCAATCTTTTACTTATAATTGTTGGCCCAATTTTATTTTTTGTAATTTTGTACTTTGTTATAAAAAAAGCAGTGAAGAATGCAATCCGTGAATCAAGGGACTCTAAATAGAGTTCCTTGTCCTCTTCTGTATTTCGACTAATCCTAATTTTGTAAATAATCTTAATGTTTAACCTACTATTATTTTAAATTATTTATAATATAATTTAATTAATAAATAAAATGAGGTGTTCCATGTTGAGAAATTTGCCAATTTACTTTATACAATTTTTGCCATCGCTTGTTTATATATCTGAAGTTTTAAAATTCATTGCCTGTATTCTGGTAATTTTATGCTGCATCAAATATTTAAAGAAATAGTGGTCTCCCCCGGCCCCGGTCCTTCCATTCAGGCCAGAAGGTTATGTAATGCCGGACACATTATTGTTTTTACTGATCCGGCCTGCAAACGTCACAATACAGCCCGTAAGTTTCTTCTGGAAAATTTCTTTTAGTTTCATTTCCACAATCTTCCGTACTGTTGCATCTATATTAGTTCCCTCATTATTAGTTCCCTCATTGTAACTATCAAAAATACAGTGACATTCTCTGCATTTTTCGTAACAGTCTGGCAAAATCCCCAACACCTCTTTCAGATAATAAATCACGGAAAACGATTCATCTTCTGTCAAATGCGGCTGCGCTTTGGGGCTCAGATCTACCGGGCAGCTTTTCCCTTGCAGCCAGCTATAAAATCCCTATACTTGCTCCAGTGTTATCTTTTCAAGCTCTTTTTTTTCGCTGCTTTTTCCCATACGCTTACTCCTTTAAACTTTGGTTTTCAATAACTATAAAATGTGCTATTATAAAATAAAAACCATATAATAAGGAGGCACTATGACACACCATATCATTGTAAAGTTTATAGATACTGTTTCTAATAAAGAAGAATTAATCAACCAAATTAATGATCTGTTTTCACATGCAACAGAGATACCTGGAATCCAACAGGTTCAGACGTTTTCATCTTGTATTGACAGAGCAAATCGCCATGACTTAATGATAAAAATGGTTTTTGAACCGGACATTCTGAATGTTTGGGATTCGTCGGAGATTCACAAAAAATGGAAGGAAGATTTCGGGAAATATCTTGCAGCCAAGACTATTTTTGATTGTAATTAAAAAGTGTTACGGTTTTAAATACGGTTTAAGGACATCTTTTGGAGCCCATGCGACAACATTACTCCAACTAAATCCAGTGACCAATTGATAGTATCCGGCATGTACACATCTTACAGTTCCCGGATTTGCCACGGTTACCCAGCAAAACATATCTCCTGCTGGTAACCGTTCCGCCACTGGAATCCACTGTTGCTTTTCTATTAGTTCCTGGGCTGCTTCCAGATACGGAAATATTCTTTCGCCGTCAATGGTGGCTGTTATCAGTCCTATCTTGATTCTTGAAATTCCATCTATAAGCTTTTTAATATCCATTGATTCCTCTCTTTCCCCCTCCTCCCCCAGCAAAAGCAATCAATTATTAAATCTCTCATTTTTCAAAAGGGCCCGCTATAGTGAGGTCGCAAGCAAATTGCAGGATTTAGTATCAAAATAGTATCACGGTGAATTTTATAATCTAAATTTTCCTTTATTTATAATGATTCTCAATATGTTTTTTACTTTTCTCTTACAAATCAAAAAACGACAAAATAACAGGTGCACAATTTGCATTAATCTAGTATAATATCTGTATATTGGAATACAACCGCTTTTGCAAAGGAGGAAATATATGGGAACTACAGACAACAGTTTCTTGCTAAGAATCCAGCAGGGTCAAAGGGAAACGGAAAAGCTCATGAGCCAGAAGCAATATAACATGGCTATGATCAAAGCCCGGCAAACCCTGGAATATATGGTAAATTATCTTGGAGAAAGGGCTCTGATTGTGGAAGGCGATCTGGCGGACAGCATAGACCAGCTATTTGAAGGGCGCTTTATTTCTCAGGCCGCCAAAGACCACTATCACAGGATCCGCGTACTGGGAAACAAGGCAGTTCACGAAGGAGATGACAGTCCCTATGATGCCAACGAGGCCTTCCAGCTTCTGTCTCAGGAAGTCAATACCTTTGCAAGCTCTAATAATAGAGGAAGCCAGGGGGGAACCCCAATTAATAAACGTCCTGCAGACGTTAGGACTATCTCCTCAACTTCCCGGAATAATCCTCCGCGAAGCAGCGCTCCAAGGAATGAATTCCAGGGAACGGGAAATCAAAGAAGCGGCGGCGCAAGAACTGCGCCTTTAAGAACCCAGGAACATACAGGCGGCGCTGGGCGCACCGGGACAAAACCGGATGGGACAAGGCCCGGGCAAAGGCCGGCTCAGAAGAATGTTTCCAGAAACGGTCAGAGGCCCGCGTCACACAGCAGAAGCAGGAGGCGTTCCAAGAAGAAAGGGTTTGATCCCTACGAACTGCTGAAACCGGCCCTCATCTTTCTGGTTCTTCTTGTACTTGTCCTGATCATCGTAAAGCTGATCCCAGGAAAGAACTCAAAAAAAGATCCTACAACAGCCGAAACGGCTGCTGAGGTAACTACCGAAGCCATGACAAGTGCTGAAACTTCTGCAGAACCTACGGAGCCAGAGACAGAAGCGCCTAAAATTTATACCACAAAAAGCAAGCTTAATGTCCGCTCTGAGCCTTCTACAGACGGCGCTAAGCTTGGAAGCCTTGCTTCCGGTACGGTAGTGGAATATGTCAAGACTTATGATGACAAATGGACGGTTATAATGTTTGAAGGAACAGAGGCTTATGTTGCCACCGAATTCCTGACCGAATCGGAAAGTGAGACAGGAACAGGCGCAGGGGAGTCTACCTCTGCCGCGGAAAATACAACAACAACAGCCGCAGCCCCGTAAAGAAAACGTTAAAAAATAGCGAAGAAACCAGGGAAAATTCTCCCTGATCTTCGCTTTTTTCTATTGTTCATGCATAGCTACAGCCCCATTGTCGTAATCTATATTTATGTTAAAACTTTATTAATATTGGGTTTTTTTACTTACAGACTATGGTATTTTTTTTAAATTGTAGTATCATTATAAATCAAGCACTATATTTTTAAAGAAATTATTACAAAAAGGAGGGCTCGGTATGGATACTGTAATCGAGAAAATATCCGAGATTGAATCAGCAGCGGCTTCTATTATGAATGATGCCAATGAGCGCAAAAAAGCGTTTGCCGAAGATATGGAAGAACAGACCGCTGCATTTGATGCACAGCTGGAAGAAGAAACCAGTAAAAAGATTGAAGAACTGCAGGCTGGCATGGAAATCAGTATGAACAACCGTCTGGAAAAGCAGCGACGAGATTCCGAAAAGGTCCTTAACGCCATGGAACAACGTTATGAAAATCATCATACTCAATATGTGGAGAAACTATTCAATACTATGATAAAGGAGTGATCCAATGGGAGACTTACTATCCTACAGCGGCATTACAACCAAAGTAAGAGCCATGGAGAGCCATCTGATCACCGACAGTCAGTTTCGCGAAATGGCTGCCCTTGAAACCGTTTCTGATGCCGAGGAATATTTAAGACGTCTTCCGGCCTATGAAGGGCTGTTTGCAAACCTGGAGGGAGTCGTGCTCCACCGGGGAGCCATTGAACAGCGGCTGATCTTATCCTTGTACCAGGATTTTGCCAAGCTCTACCGGTTCGCCACTTTAACTCAGCGTAAGTTCCTGGACCTGTATTTTATGCACTTTGAAATCGATATCCTGAAGAAGTGTTTCCGCAATTCCATGGGGCGGAACCGGCTGGATATCGATCTCTCTGTATTCCAGGACTTTTTTGAGAAGCATTCTAAGCTGGACTTGATGAAGCTGTCATCCTCAGAAGACTTACGGGAATTCATCGCCAACCTGGAAGGCTCGATCTATTATGACCTGCTGTCCCACTTAGACGACAGGGACCAGCCTACCTTGTTTGATTATGAGGTTCACTTAGATCTTCTATATTTTAAGACCATGTGGAAAGTCATGGGCAAGTATCTTACCAGAAAGGAACAAGAACTTCTTACACACTGCTTTGGCAGTAAGCTGGATTTACTTAATATCCAATGGATTTACCGTACTAAAAAATATTATCACCTGCAGCCTGCTGACATTTATTCCCTTCTCATACCTATCAATTACCATTTGAGTAAGGAGCAGATTACGAAAATGGCAGAAGCAGCCACACTGGAAGAGTTCTATTCTGTACTAAGAACTACCTTTTATGGAAGGAAAACAGATTGGGAAGCCGCTGACATGCCGGATTTGGAATACTTAACGCAGAAAATACTGGATAAAATATATCATTCCTCCAGCCGTCAGAATCCGTATTCCATTGCCACACTGAATTCCTATCTTTATTTTAAGGAGGAAGAAATTCAAAAGATTATCACCCTCATAGAGAGCATCCGTTACCGCGTAAGCCCGGATGAAATCATCTCCTATGTAGAAAAAATGTAAAGGGGGTTGCTTTTTCGTGATAGAAAAGATGAAATTCTTAAGTATCACCGGACCCAAGGAAGATATTGACCGTGTCATCGACACTTATTTATCCAAATATGAAATCCATTTGGAAAATGCCCTGTCGGAATTAAAAACGGTGAAAGACTTGAGGCCTTATATTGAAACAAATCCATACAAAGACGCTTACCAGCGTGCCATTGAACTGGCGGAATTACTCCCTCCGGGTATTCAGCCAAACAGCCGGAAAAAGATTCCAATCCAGCGGGCAGCCGGAATTGTCACCGAGATCGGGGACCAGGTAAAGGAGCTTACAGCAAAGGAAGATGCCCTTATATCCGAACAAAATTCTTTCCGGCAATCCCTGGAACGAATCCTTCCATTTACCGGACTAAACTATGACTTAAGCTCTATCCTTCAGTTTAAGTACATTAAATTCCGTTTTGGGCGTATTTCTCATGAGTATTACAATAAATTTGTGAGTTATGTATATGATACCATTGATACCGTCCTATATAAATGCCGGGAGGATGACGAATATGTCTGGCTGGTTTATTTTGTGCCGGAAAGCATCTCTAACCAGATTGACGCTATTTATGCCTCCATGCGTTTTGAGCGTTACTTTTTACCTGACGAATACAAGGGCACTCCTTTAGACGCCATTCATTTTCTGGAAGATAAGATAAGCGTTATCCAGTCAGATATCAACGGAATCCGAAAGCAGATGTCCGAACTGCTGGAATCAAGGCAGGAGGAGTTATTGACGGCACTGGATAAGCTGGAAGTATTTTCTACCAACTTTAACGTGAGAAAATTGGCCGCATGCACCAAACAGAAAGTAAACACCTTCTACATCCTTTGCGGCTGGATGAGCAACCGGGATGCCGCCGCCTTTCAGAAAGAAATCTCTAACGATGAAAAAACTTTCTGTATCATAGAGGATGACCATAACAACATTATGAGCAAGCCGCCTACCAAGCTGCAGAACCCCAGGCTTTTTAAGCCCTTCGAGATGTTCATACAGATGTACGGCCTGCCGGCATACAATGAGATTGATCCCACCATATTGATCGGCATCACCTATTCCTTTCTCTTTGGCTTTATGTTCGGGGATGTGGGACAGGGAATATGCCTTCTGCTTGGAGGGCTGCTCCTCTACCAACTGAAAAAGATAAATCTTGCTGCGATTATATCCTGCTGCGGTATTTTTTCAACCATATTCGGATTCCTGTTCGGCAGTGTTTTTGGATTTGAAAATATCATACAGGCCGTCTGGCTCCGTCCTCTGGAGCACATGACTAACCTGCCCTTTATAGGGAGACTGAATACCGTATTTATCGTAGCGGTTTCCATTGGTATGGGAATTATTTTGTTGACCATGGTCCTTAATATCATAAACAGCATCCGCTTTCATGACCCGGAAAAGACCCTGTTTGACACAAACGGTGCGGCAGGACTTGTCTTCTATGCAAGCCTTGTGCTCACCATCGTCCTTTACATGACAAATAATCCCATTCCGGCCGCCATACTCCTTGTTATCATGTTTGGCATCCCGCTGATTATCATGTTCTTTAAGGAACCTCTCGCCAACCTGGTGGAAAAGAAAGCGCAGATCATGCCAAAGGAAAAGGGCATGTTTGTGGTTCAGGGTTTCTTTGAACTGTTTGAAGTGCTTTTAAGCTATTTTTCCAACACCCTTTCCTTTGTCCGTGTAGGGGCCTTTGCTGTCAGCCACGCGGCCATGATGGAAGTGGTCCTTATGCTGTCCGGTGCGGAAGCAGGGAACCCTAACTGGCTGGTTGTTATTCTTGGCAACTTATTCGTTTGCGGCATGGAAGGCCTGATCGTTGGAATCCAGGTTCTGCGTCTGGAATATTACGAATTATTCAGCCGTTTCTATCGTGGAACCGGCCGTGAATTTAAACCATACGGAAAGAAAATATAAAAACCAAAACGGAGGTAATATTATGTCAACCTTAGTAAAAATCACATTAGCAATTGCATTAACCTTAAGTATCGCCCTGCCCTTCGGAACCTTTGCCATGGGCGCAAAAACTAAAGGCCGCTATAAAACCGCTCTTGGTATCAACACCCTTTTATTTTTTGGAACCTTAATCGTATCCAGTGCATTGATGTTTAACGGCCAGGCGGCGGCTGCGGAAAGCACCGCAGCCAGCACTGGAAGCATTGCCGGAATGGGTTATTTAGCAGCTGCCCTTTCCACAGGTCTTGCCTGCATCGGCGGCGGTATTGCTGTTTCCGCTGCTGCCAGCGCCGCTCTCGGTGCCATCAGCGAGGATGGTTCCATACTTGGTAAATCACTGATCTTCGTAGGGCTTGCCGAAGGCGTGTGTTTGTATGGCTTGATCATCTCTTTCATGATCTTAGGTAAGCTCTAATCCATGAAAATGTATTTGATCAGCGACAACGTGGACACCTGGACCGGTATGAGATTAGCCGGAGTTGAGGGCGCTGTCGTTCATGAAAAGGCTGAACTGAAACGTGAACTGGATAAAGTCCTGGCCGATAAGGAGATCGGGATCATTCTCCTGACGGAAAAGTTCGGAAAAGAGTTTCCGGACATCATCAATGATGTGAAGTTAAACCGAAAGCTTCCATTGATCATAGAAATCCCTGACCGCCATGGTACCGGCCGCAAGCCGAACTTTATCACAGATTATGTTAACGAAGCCATCGGATTAAAACTATAAGAAAGAGGTGGTCATCTTGACGACTGAGGAAAAATTACAGCATTTCCTGGGATTTTGCATGGAAGATGCCAGAACCCGCAGTGCAAAGATGCTTGATGAATATACAGCTGCCTTGGAGCAGACCTTTTTAGAGCATCAGGAAGATGCAAAGCGAAGGGCTGCACACCAGGTAGTTTTGGAAAGCGAACGGATCGAACGGGAAATCAACAAAAAGCTTTCCCTGGAACAGATCGGCATGAAACGGGTTTTTGGAAAGAAACAGGATGAGCTGAAAGATAAGCTATTTTCGGAGCTTCGGGATAAACTGGCCACATTTATGGAATCTCCCGAATATACAAAGCTTTTGGAAAAACAGATACGGGAAGCCAAGGCCCTGGCAGGAAAGGAATTCATCACCATTTACATCGATCCTGCAGACGAAGATAAGATCAATGAACTGTCAATTTCAGGCGGCTCTGACATCCAGGTGAGCGAATATTCCTTTCTGGGAGGAACCCGGGCTGTTATCCCTTCCAGGCATATTTTAATCGACAATTCATTTCAAACCAAGCTGGCGGAGGCAAAACACGACTTCCGCTTTGATGTAAAGGATCTGATGGGAGGTACGGCTAATGACTAATACAGGCACCATTTCCGGCATTAACGGCCCTGTCATTTATTTAAAGGGTGATTCCGGATTCCGAATGAATGAAATGGTCTATGTGGGCGAAGACCACTTAGTCGGTGAGGTCATCGGCCTTACAGACCGCCGCACCATTGTCCAGGTATATGAGGAAACCAGCGGCTTAAAGCCGGGCGCAACGGTTACCTCCTCCGGCTTCCCCGTATCCGTCACACTGGCCCCAGGCATTTTAAATAACATCTTTGACGGAATTGAGCGCCCTTTAAGCGAGATCGCAAAGACCGGAGGGGCATATATTGACCGGGGAATTCATGTGGATTCCCTTGACGGAGAGAAGCTCTGGAAAACCCACATAACAGTAAAAAAGGGAGATCATCTCTTACCAGGCACCATCATTGCCGAGGTTCCTGAAACCCCGGCCATCGTTCATAAGGTTATGATCCCCCCTGATATGGAAGGCTATGTTCTTGACGTGGTGGAGGATGGTTCCTATACCATATCCGATCCCCTGCTGACCCTCCAGCTTTTAGACGGGTCCGAAAAGAAAATTACCATGACCCAGAAGTGGCCCATCCGCGTACCAAGGCCCATATTAAAGAGATACCCGGCCGGAAAGCCTCTTATCACCGGACAGAGGATCATTGATACCCTTTTTCCTCTTGCTAAAGGAGGTACCGCTTGTATCCCCGGCGGTTTCGGTACAGGAAAAACCATGACCCAGCACCAGATCGCCAAGTGGTCTGATGCGGATATTATCATTTATATTGGCTGCGGGGAACGCGGCAACGAGATGACCCAGGTGCTTGAGGAGTTCTCTGAGCTTGTTGACCCCCGTTCCGGAAATCCTCTGATGGACCGGACCACGCTGATTGCCAATACATCAAACATGCCCGTAGCCGCCCGTGAAGCCAGCCTCTACTCCGGCCTTACCCTGGCGGAATACTACAGGGATATGGGATATCATGTGGCGATCATGGCGGACTCCACCTCTAGGTGGGCCGAGGCCTTAAGAGAGTTGTCAGGGCGGCTTGAAGAGATGCCCGCGGAAGAAGGTTTCCCGGCTTATTTGGCCTCCCGTTTATCAGCTTTCTATGAAAGGGCCGGGATGATTCAGAACATGAACGGAACCGAAGGCTCAGTCACCATCATCGGTGCCGTATCCCCTCAGGGAGGTGACTTCTCCGAGCCGGTGACCCAGAACACCAAGCGTTTTGTGCGCTGCTTCTGGGGCCTGGACCGAAACCTGGCAAACGAACGCCATTTCCCAGCCATTCACTGGCTCAGCAGTTATTCTGAATATCTGACTGATCTGGCACCCTGGTACGTGGAAAACGTGGATAAGAAGTTTGTGGACTACAGAAACCGTCTGGTCTTCCTGCTGACCCAGGAAAGCAGCCTGATGGAGATCGTAAAGCTGATCGGCGGAGACATGCTTCCCGATGACCAGAAACTCATACTGGAAATCTCAAAGGTGATCAGGATCGGTTTTTTACAGCAGAACGCATTTCATAAGGACGATACCTGTGTCCCAATGGAAAAACAGTTTAAAATGATGGATCTAATCCTTTATTTATACAAGAAATCCCGTTCCCTTGTTTCCATGGGAATGCCTATGTCCGTATTAAAAGAGGATCCGATCTTTGATAAGATCATTTCTATTAAATATGATGTACCTAACGACAGACTTGATATGTTTGATGACTACAAAAAGCAGGTAGATGCCTTCTATGATTCCGTCATCGAACGCAATGCATAGGGAGGAGGCAGGCTATGGCAATCGAATATTTAGGACTTAGTGCAATCAACGGTCCATTAGTTGTTTTAGAAGGCGTCCAGAATGCTGCTTTCGACGAAATTGTGGAAATGACCGTAGAAAAAAAGACAAAGAAGCTGGGACGTATCATTGAGGTTTACGAGGATAAGGCTATCATACAGGTGTTTGAAGGAACCGATGGGCTTGCCTTAAGAAATGTTCACACCCGCCTCACCGGACATCCTATGGAGCTTGCTGTGTCCGAAGACATGCTGGGACGCACCTTTAATGGTATCGGAGAGCCTATTGACGGGCTTGGAGACATCAATTCCGATATCTGGCTGGACATTAACGGAAAACCCTTAAATCCTGTTACCAGAGAATATCCAAGAGATTATATCCGTACGGGAATCTCAGCCATTGACGGGCTGATGACTCTGATCCGGGGCCAAAAGCTCCCCATATTCTCTGGAAACGGCCTCCCTCATGACGAACTGGCCGCCCAGATCGTACAGCAGGCCTCCCTGGGAGATGACGCCCTTTCCAGCGAAAAATTTGCTGTGGTATTTGCTGCCATGGGTGTAAAATACGATGTGGCCGACTTCTTCCGCCGTACCTTTGAGGAAAGCGGCGTTTCCGACCACGTGGCCATGTTCATCAACCTGGCAAACGACCCTGTGGTGGAACGTCTGATCACACCAAAGGTGGCGCTTACACTGGCAGAATACCTGGCTTTTGAAAAGGGAATGCACATACTTGTTATTTTGACCGATATGACAGCCTATGCGGAGGCTCTCCGTGAGGTTTCCTCCTCAAAGGGGGAGATTCCTTCCAGAAAAGGCTATCCCGGCTATTTATACAGCGAGCTGGCATCCCTTTATGAACGGGCCGGTATCGTAAAGGGGCGGCATGGCTCCGTGACCCAGATCCCCATACTGACCATGCCAAACGACGACATCACCCACCCCATCCCAGACCTTACGGGATATATTACGGAAGGGCAGATCGTTCTGGACCGCAGTTTGTACGGCCAGTCCGTTTATCCGCCGATTAACGTCCTTCCGTCCTTAAGCCGTCTGATGAAGGACGGAATTGGTGAAGGCTTTACAAGAGCTGACCATCAGGGCCTGGCAAACCAGCTATTCTCCTGTTATGCCAAGGTAGGAGACGCAAGAGCTTTAGCATCGGTCATCGGAGAAGATGAGCTATCCCCTATTGATAAAATGTATCTGGTCTTCGGCAAGGAATTTGAAGGCCGGTTTGTCGGGCAGGGAAATCATGCCAACCGGAATATCATCGAGACCCTGAGCATCGGCTGGGAGCTTTTAGGGCTTCTTCCAAGGGCCGAGCTGGACCGTATCGACACTAAGGTATTAGACCAGTATTACAAGCCAACCACCCTTGAAAGACCGGAAGAATAGGAGGGATATTCATGAATCCCAATACATTTCCCACCAAGGGGAATTTAATCCTTGCAAAAAGCTCCCTGACTTTAGCCAGACAGGGCTATGAACTGATGGATAAAAAACGGAACATCCTCATCAAGGAACTGATGAGTCTGATCGATGAAGCAAAAGGCATTCAGTCGGAAATTGATGTCACCTTCACTTCCGCTTATAAGGCCCTGCAAAAGGCCAACATAGAGCTGGGAATAAACTATGTGCAGGATATTGCCATGGCAGTCCCTGTGGACAATTCGGTTCAGATCAAAACCAGGAGCATCATGGGAACAGAGATTCCCCTGGTCAAGCATGATGAAATGCCTTTGAACCTGACTTATGCCTATTACAACACCAGGGAATCCTTAGATGAGGCCCGTTACCAGTTTGAAAAGGTTAAAAAGCTGACGGTAAAGCTCTCCATGGTTGAAAATTCTGCCTACCGTCTGGCAAACAGCATTAAAAGGACCCAGAAACGGGCCAACGCCTTAAAGAATATTACGATTCCCAGGTATGAGACACTGACCAGGAATATTACCAATTCTCTGGAAGAAAAGGACAGGGAAGAGTTTACCAGGCTTAAGGTGATTAAGAGGAATAAGAATGGAATTTAGCGGCCCTTAAGGATCGGAGATGGGAACAACAGCGGTTGGTTTCCCATCTCCGGTCTTTTTTATATTTTAAAAATAAAAGCTGTAAAAAATGAACCGAATGGTACTTAGGTGACTCTTATAATCAGATGCATCTAAAAAAGGAAAGGAAACAGGTTATGATAGAAGAAAAAGGGGCTTTGGTAGAAAGCATGATAAATGGCAGCGAAGCAGCATTTGACGAACTATACCGTTCCTATTCCGGAAAGCTATACCGTATGGCGTATTTTATTACTGGTAACCGAAGTGACAGTGAGGACATTTTACAGGAGACATTTGTTAAATGCTATCTTTACAAGTCAAAACTGAAACAAACGGAACGCTTTGAACCGTGGCTGTATCAGATTTTGGTCCGGACAGCCTGGCGGCTCGAACGAAAGAAAAAAGGAAGAGCCGAGATCTCCTATGAAGGTATTTTAGAAAATGAGGAGGAAAAAAAGAGTGCGGAGCACATCCGGGAAGACAAGAAAGCGGACGAACCACTGGAATCTGTTTTAGAGGCAGAAACAGCAAAAGAAATCCAGGCAGCACTCAGCAATCTGGATATAAAATACCGTACCGTGATTCTTCTGTATTATTATAATGAATTGAGCACCAGAGAGATCGCACATATTACAGGAGCCATGGAAGGGACGGTAAAATCCCGTCTGCATAAAGCAAGAAAACTGCTGAAGGATTTATTGAAGGCTGACGGTACTGAAAAAACAGAAATGGAAAGGGGTTTTTGCCATGGATAGCTTTGGGGATGACAGATTAAAACAAATCATTAAGTCCGAGTTGGATCAGATAAAGCCGGATGCGAAGGCAGAGAATCGTTGCCTTAGAGAAATTCATAAAAAAATAGAAATGAGGAGCGGAATTATGAAATTTAGTAAAAAGAGAATGGTGGCCGTTTTGGCCGCAATGTGTACCATAACGGTAATGGGAACTGTTACGGCAATCGCAGGCGGTAAAATTACAGGCTTGTTCAGCTCTACTTCTCTGGACGAAATGGTCCATTCAAAAGCTGAGCTGATTCAATTAGCTGAACGCCAGATGGGGACCACCCCAAAGTTTGTAGATTCCTTTTCAAATGGCATTTCCTTTAACGAAGGCTCTATTACTAAGGTTGAAGGAAGGGATGAGAATCAGAATCCATTGATTACCTACCCGGTACTCTATGCCGGCTATGGGGAAAACAATCGTGTGGGACTTGACATTCATGAACATCAGGATATGATTCCTCAGGGCTCCTCTATGGTGATAAAACAGGAAGTTTACCAGGATATCACGTTAGAAGCCCATGAAGATAACTATCTGTTTTTACCACCAGATGCAAAACCATCAGAAGAAGATTCGAAGCTGGAGGCAGAAGGCAAGCTGATGATCAGCTATGGAACCAGGGAAGAGGAACGTAAGGTATATCGTTATGTAAACTGGAGTGAAAATGGTATGGAATATTCGCTCAGTTCCTTTGATGATTTGAGCTGTGATGATTTAATTGGTATGGCGAAGGAAGTTATAGACGCAAAGTAAGCCTGTACCAGTTTGATAAGGTGAAGAAATCCGGTCCAATGGCCGCATTTAGAAACCATAAGGATCTGAGACGGAAACACAACTGTGTTGTTTCCCGTCTCAGATCCTTTTTTCCTACCGCGCCATCAAGGTAAACACCCTGGCTTCATTGTCTGCCTTGATCACCGGCATAGGCAGTCCCGCGTACATCAGCGTTGCCCCGGAAAGCTTTATACCAAGCTCCGCAATTTCATACACCGTCTGCTCTTCAAGCCCCCGCAGCTTTAAATAAATGATTCCCTTATTCGCTCCGGAAACCCTCTGCACATATCCTACGACTGCCTCTTTTTTATCTTGAGAGACCGACATAAACGCCCCATATTCCCGCTCTCTTTCTGGGTTGGTCAGCCGGTAATAGTCTCCATGGGCGGACACAAGTCCGTGTTCCTGGTAGTATTTTACCTGCCTGCGGACCGCTTCCTGTTCTTCCTCTGTTATTTCATTTAAATCCAGCTCATACCCAAAGGTCCCAAAATAGGCAAGAGCCGCCCTTGTGTCAATGGAGACCGTTCTTCCCGTCTGCTGGTTGGGGCACTCCGAAACATGGGATCCCATGGCAAAAGGCGGATAGATCATGGAAGTTCCGTACTGAATGTGAATCCTTTCTGCCGCATCCGTATCATCGGAGCACCAGATCTGGGGCATGTAATAAAGAACTCCCATATCAAACCTTCCACCGCCTCCGCTGCAGCCTTCAAACCGCACGTTTGGAAAGGCCTTTGTCATCTTATCCATCAGCTTATAAAGTCCCAGCACATACCTGTGACAAACCTCTCCCTGCCTGTGGGCCGGAAGGGCCCCGGAGAAACGGTCCGTCATGCTCCGGTTCATATCCCACTTGATGTAATCAATCTGTGCATCCTTAAATTCCTCATAAAGCTGTTGAAAGATAGCCTCCACCACTTCTTCCCTGCCAAAATCCAGGATCAGCTGATATCTCTGGCGGGTTGGTTTTCTTCCCGGAATCTTGATACACCAGTCAGGATGCTCCTCATAAAGCCTGGAATCCTCATTGACCATTTCCGGTTCGATCCAAATGCCGAACTTTAACCCCATATTGTGAATTCTTGCAGAAAAACCAGGTATTCCGCTTGGCAGCTTACTTAAGTTGCACTGCCAGTCTCCAAGGCCCCTGTATTCATCGGTCCTTCTTCCAAACCAGCCGTCATCCATGACAAACATCTCAACCCCCAGTTCCTTTGCCTTTCCGGCAATGTTCACCAGCATTTCCTCGTCAAAATCAATCATGGTCGCCTCCCAGTTATTAATGAGAACCGGACACCTCTCATTGATAAACTGACCGGGAATCAGATGATGCTTCACTGCCCGGTGGAAATTGTGGCTCATTTTGGAAAGGCCCTGGGAACTATAGGTCATGACTGCTTCCGGTGTTTCAAATACACTGCCTTCTAAAAGTTCCCAGTAGAAAGTTTCCGGGTTGATGCCTGCCACCAGTCTGGTCTGTTTAAAATCGTTGACTTCTGTGGTGATTGCAAAGTTTCCGCTGTAAACCAGGGCAACTCCGTAGCAATCTCCCCCATCCTCAGTTGCTTCAGGGCTGCAGAGGATGGCCGAAGGGTTCTGATAATGGCTGGAAATGCCTCTGGCGCTGTCCACGGTGATCTTCCCGTGTCTCACAGAAGTTCTCTCCGCACACCGCTCATGGCCCCAGCTTCCGTAGAAACTGATCATATCCATCTGATCCGTAGGGAAAGAAATACAGGTGGAATGAGCTGCATTGGCAAACACGGTCTTTTCACCTGCATTTTGTATCCTGGCGCATCTGGTAATGATGTCATACTCTTCCAGAACACCGTATACAAGAGTCACCTCCACCTGGGTATATGCATCCCTCATCAGAACCTCCAGAGTCTGCCAGGTGCCGCCATTATCCCGTAAAGATGGCATTTCATGTAAGCGGTATTTTCCATCTGATACCTTATGTGATACATACCTTAAATCAATGCAGTTGGAGCCATCCCCGTTAATCACGCTGACTGCAGAAATCCGGAAGTCCGAAACTCCAAACCCAGGATATTCCTGTTCCAGCACATCCAGGCAGATAGTCCTGTCCTTTTCCGACTCATAGGGATTGGCTTCAAACCCATGACGGATTCTCACCGGAAGATAATCCGCTGAATCGGATATCTTTTTTCCATAGTACAGATGCTCTAAAAGTCCATATTCCGCCACCCGGAACTGGTAGCTTGTATTCTTCGTATTTAATAAGAATACCTTTTTGTCCTCAATATATTGTACACTCATAATGAACCTCAATCTTTCAAAAAATTTTAGAAAGAAAGCGGAAGTCTCATCCGATTCCCGCTTTTTTATTCTGAACCCTATTTAGTTAATATCCAATTACTTGATCGCACTGTCCACCATGCCCTGGATAAAGTATTTCTGTAAAAACAAGAATACCGCAACCATGGGAAGGATTCCAATAAAGGCCGCTGCCGCCGCTCCATTGACATTGGCCGAGTCTGCGGAAAAGAAGCCTGCAATGGCCAGTGTAATGGTCTTAATCCTGGGGGACTGGAGTAAGTATAAGGCAAACTGGTAATTATTCCAGCAGTTCACACCGGTGATGATGATAACAGAAGCTGTTACCGGCTTTAGCTGAGGCATAATGATCCTGAAAAATGTCTGGAACGGTCCGCAGCCATCAATTGCCGCTGCTTCCTCAAGGGCAACCGGTATGCTGGTTATAAAGCTTGAAAACAAAAAGATGCTGGTTGGAAGCTGGAAGGTGATCAAAGTCACGATCATGCCCCAGTAGGAATTGATTCCCTGAATTTTAGCCATAAAGGAATATAAGGGAACCAGAATGCTTAAGGGGGGAATCATCATGACACCCATAATGAACCCTTTTACCAGGTTGTTAAGCCTGCTCTTATTTCTCGCGAGGGGATAAGCCGCCATAGCTCCTATGACCACAATAAACAAAATTGACATACCGCTTATGATCACAGTATTTTTAAGGGCCAGAAGCATTCCTCCCCGCTCCAGCGCGGTGTAAATATTTTTTAAGTAAAGGTATCCCGGAAAGGCCCACCTGGAGGAATGATCATAAGGGGATTTGAATGCAATGGCAACCACCATATAAATGGGAACAAAGTGGACTGCGATGATGATGAGAGCCAGGACATATTTCCAGGCATTGGAAACCCTTGATCTTTTCATTACACATCCACCTCCTTTTTGTCAAAATACCCCATGACCACATTACTGATGATCATAATCAGCAGGAATGAGAAAATTCCGATTGCAGAAGCATATCCTGCGGACTGGGCCGAAAAATACTGGTTTGTAACAAGAGTGGACAGGGAATGGGTGCTGAATCCCGGACCGCCGCCTGTAAGCGCCATGACCAGATCAAAAAGCTTTAGTCCTCCGATCAGGTTTAAGATGGTAGAGGAGGAAATGGCCGGCATCAGCAGCGGAATGGTAATGTGCTTAAAACGCTCCCAAAAGGTGGCTCCGTCAATCATGGCTGCTTCATAATACATGGCTGGTACATTCTGGAGCCCTGCCAGATAGATGACCATGGCAACGCCTACAAACTGAAGAGAGTTTACCAAAACAATGATCCGGATAGCAGTCCCTGAATAGACCAGTAAATCCACCGGCTCCATATGGAGGGCGGTCAAAATATCATTGACCGCGCCTCCGTCATACTGAAAGAAGAAATACATGATGTAACCCATAATCAGCGGAGCAATCATAACCGGCATGTAGATAATCGTTCTGACAATGGAACGTCCCTTAAACTTTGTATTTAAAAATAACGCGTAGCCAAGGCCTAAGATGTTCTGGATCACGGTACTCATAACACCGTAAATAAGGGTATTGACCAGTGCTGTCTTTACATTTGCATCCTGAAACAATCTGGTGTAATTCTTAATTCCAACAAATTTCATCGTCTGGGAATACCCATTCCAGTTGGTAAAGGACAGCCGGATACCCTGGATAAACGGATATATCACAAAAACAAGAAACAATATCACTGCCGGAATATAAAACAGATTGATAACTGATTTTTTCTGAATCTTCATGTTTACTCCTGTGCTTTCTTTTCCTCATAGCTTGTCTTCATCTGATCCACTGCAACGGTAAGGGAATCTGCCTGTCCTGAAACAATGGCTGCTCCTGTTACGCAGAGGTCGTTCCACATACCGCTTGGCAGATATTTTCTGTCAAAATA
>POVV01000205.1_pt1 | contig 47472 bp, 37 predicted proteins | sample 1560271 | NCBI WGS metagenome assembly POVV01 (sample SAMN08337232, study PRJNA429181) | Bioreactor metagenome, whole genome shotgun sequencing project. | biome: cows' rumen and soil; feature: anaerobic; isolation source: anaerobic chemostat enrichment culture, galacturonate as sole carbon... | reverse complement strand
TGTACAAAGGGGAGCTTTCTTGGATTTATCGGTGAGCCGGGCGTCAATGTTTTAAAGGTAAATTTGGCTCTTGATGGTTTGCTGCAGATAAAAAAAGTGGTATGATATCTAAAAAGTAAGGTGGTGGCATATGGATGGAAGCATTTGATTTAAGACCTGACCCTGACGCGATTTTAGAGGATATTCAGACGCATCGGGACCAAAGGCCGGGCAGGTTAAAAATATTTTTTGGGTATGCTGCCGGTGTGGGAAAAACCTATGCAATGCTTGACGACGCCCAGGAACGCCTAAAAAGCGGGATCGACGTTTTAGCCGGCTATATCGAGCCTCATACCCGTCCTGAGACCATGCAGAAACTGCATGGTCTGCCGGTGCTTCCGCCTAAAACCGTATCATACCGCAATATGGAGCTAAAGGAATTTGACTTAGACAAGGCCCTGGAACTTAAACCGGAATTGATTCTTGTGGATGAACTGGCCCATACCAATGCAGAGGGCGGGAGGAATAAAAAGCGTTATCAGGACATTGAAGAGCTTCTGGGAGCAGGGATCGATGTTTATACAACCGTGAATGTTCAGCACATGGAAAGCCTAAATGACGTGATCGAGAACATCACAGAGGTAAGGGTCCGGGAAACGGTACCGGATCATATCTTTGACCGGGCGGAGATAATCGAACTGGTGGATATTGAACCGGACGAGCTGCTGCGCCGCCTGGAAGTAGGAAAGATATATCGCACTGACCGGGCGGAAACGGCCATGCAGAATTTTTTCACACAGGATAACCTGCGGCTTTTGCGGGAGATCGCTCTGCGCTGTGCTGCAGATAAGATAAGCTCGGAGAATCAGAGTGAGAGGAGCTTATCCGATAAAATGGCTAACACCAAGCTGCTTGTCTGCATCGGCGCTTCTCCTTCATCGGCAAAATGCATCCGTTGGACAGCGCGGGCAGCGGAAGCATTTCACGCAAGCTGGGCCGCCTTATACGTGGAGAGTACGGAAAGCGAGGATCTTAGCGCTGAACAGCAAAAGACCATCAGGGCGAACCTGGACCTGGCAGAGAAGCTTGGGGCTGAGATTGTCAACTTAAGCGGACATGATATTGCCGTCACCGTATCGGAATATGCCAAGCTATCCGGTATCACAAACATCGTGGTGGGCAAAAGCAGAAATAAGAAAACGCTGAAAAATCTGTTTGACATGGATTTTGAAGATAAGCTTATCTCTCTTTTACCCAACATAGAAATCCACATCATTCCTGGAAGCATCGCCAAACGCAACTATAAGGAACCAAGAAAAAAAGTAAAACATGACAGTTTTCATTTTTCCTGGACGGACACCGTGAAAACACTCTCTATTCTATGCGGTGCCACCCTGCTGTCACTTTGGCTTAACAGACTCAATATTATGAACCAGAATATTATTATGGTTTATATTTTCTCCGTTTTGCTGGTTTCCCGAATGACGGAAGGGTATTGGTACGGAATTTTCGCTTCTGCAGTAAGCGTACTGACCTTTAACTTCTTTTTTACAGAGCCTTATTTCACTTTAGACGCAATTCAATCCGGCTATCCCCTGACCTTTGTCATTATGCTGTTAGTCGCTTTAATTACCAGCGCTTTGACCGTGCGCATGAAAGCGGAAGCCCGGCTGGCTGTGAAAAGAGAACATCGTACTGAAATCCTGTATGAGATCAATAAAAAGCTTCTTGCCACAAGGGGCCTTGACCGGATCGTGGCCCTTACAAACGATTATGTGGTCAAGCTGTTTGAACGTTCTATCATTTTTTTTACCACGGATCCTGAACATGGAGAGAATGGTGAAGCAGTGCAGGCGGCAGATGATATCGGTTCCGATGTCTTAAACTCCGCCGATGAAAAGGCGGTTGCACACTGGGTATTCTTAAACCAGAAGCGGGCTGGAGCAGGGACCGATACCCTGATGGGAGCAGCAGCGTTTTATATGCCGGTGATCTCTCAGGGAAAAGTTCTTGCCGTCTGGGGGATTTCCTGTGGAAAAGGAAATCTTGACCATAATACCCGCTTGTTTTTACGCATGATCGCTTCCCAGGTGGCCATGGCCCTGGAGCGCCAGCACCTTTCCGATGAACAGCGGAACATGATGGTGGAGTCGGAAAAGGAAAAGATGCGCAGTACCCTTTTGCGGGCAATATCCCATGATCTGCGTACGCCTCTTGCAGGTATCCTAGGTGCCAGCTCCGTGATTCGTGAAAATGGGAAGATGCTTGATGAAAATACTCAGGACAGCCTGATCGCCAACATACAAGAGGAATCACAGTGGCTCATACGGATGGTGGAAAATCTGCTTTCTGTGACACGGATCAATGAAGATGCCTCCAATCTTAAGAAAAGCCCGGAGGCAGCGGAGGAGGTCGTAGGGGAGGCCGTCAGCCGTATCAAGCGAAGATTCCCCCATAGCAAAATCCTTGTTCATGTCCCGGAGGAATTTTTAGAGGTCCCTATGGATGGAACCTTAATTGTGCAGGTGCTGATAAACCTTCTTGAGAACGCTATAAAATATTCTCCTGCCGATTCGCCCATTGAGGTCCGTTTGGAGAAGGAAGGAACATGGGCCAGATTCGAAGTGCTGGATAGGGGAAGGGGAATTCTAAGTGAAGATCTTCCCCAACTGTTCACAGGTTATAAGCCAAACGAAAGCAGGAGCGCCGATTCCTCCAGAGGAATGGGAATCGGCCTGTCCATTTGCAAAACCATTGTAAACGCTCATCAGGGAAACTTAAGGGCGGAAAACAGAAAGGACGGAGGAACGGTATTTTGCTTCACTCTGCCTTTGAAAGGAAGTGAGTAAATATGGAAATAAAACCAATGGTGCTGATCATTGAAGATGAAGATGCGATTTGCAATTTTATATCAGCCATTCTGACCTCAAATGATTATCAGGTGGTTAAAGCCAAAACAGGAAAGGAAGGGCTTTCCCTGTTTACCTCCCGTGTTCCCGATATCATCCTTCTGGATCTTGGCCTGCCGGATATTGATGGCGTAGAGATCCTTAAAACCATACGTCAATGGTCAAAGACTCCTGTGATTGTGGTTTCCGCCCGTGGTCACGAACGTGAGAAGGTGGCTGCCCTTGACTTCGGCGCTGATGATTATATTGTAAAACCATTCGGAACCTCAGAACTCCTTGCCCGGATACGGACGGCAATGCGGCACAGCCCTCAATCGGCCGCCGCAGAAGCTCTGGGGGATGATACGTTTACCACTGGGAAGCTGGAAATCGATTATAATAAACGTGTCGTATACAAAGATGGAGAAAAAATCCACTTAACGCCTATTGAATATAAGCTGTTGGTTTTACTTTCTAAAAATGCTGGAAAGGTGCTTACCCATGATTTCATCATACGGGAAATATGGGGTGTTTATACCGATGAAAGCCATACCCTTCGCGTCAACATGGCGAATATAAGGCGTAAGATAGAGGAAAATCCAGGAGCGCCCCAGTATATTCTAACGGAAATGGGCGTTGGGTACCGGATGGTGGAGGAATTGGAGGAAGAGTAAAAGAAATGAGCCGGCAAAGAGACCATAATATGTCCTCTTTGCCGGCTTTTACCAAATAATCTGTTTCATAACAGCCTTTAATCCTCAGGATAAATAAGCTGGTCGTCATCGATTCCATACAGTACAGAATCAAGGAATTTTCCAGCCAGATATTTTGCCATTCCAAGATTCATGTCCAGGTAATTGCCGCAGTCTTTTGCGGCTGCGCCCGGCACCTCGCCTTCAAAATCCCGGATGAATTCATACATTTCCGTGATCAATGGAACAATGTCCCTGGACTTGTAATCACCGGACAGCAGAAGGTAAAAGCCGGTGCGGCAGCCCATAGGGCCAAAGTACAGGATCCGGGAAGAAAAGAATTCATGGTTGCGCAGGAAAGTGGCTCCCAGATGCTCAATGGTGTGGATTTCCGCTGTATTCATAACAGGCTCAAAATTTGGGCGGGTCATGCGGATATCAAAGGTGGTAATGACAGAGTCCCCTGCCTGATCCCTGCGGGAGACATAGATGCCTGGAAGAAGTTTTAAATGGTCGATGGTAAAGCTTGTTATTTTTTCCATGGTTATCATGTCCTTTCTTAACATGGTTGCTTACGATTTGCGGGTTGCTTATCCCATGGTAAAATTATAATAAATAAAACGGTCCCATGCAATAGGAATCATGGATATTCTTAAGCTTGCATTTTCTTATGGGTCTGATGGAACACATTCATGCGTTTGTCGCGGAAAAATCAGTAAAGCTGTTGACAATAACCATTTATGATAATATAATGAAAAAAAGTTAGCGTTAACTAACTTAATATATTTATTTAATGAGGAGATGAAATGAAAAAAAATAATTTATTAAAGACAACTGCCATTATGGCAGCGGCCGTTTTAATGATGACAGCCTGCTCAAGTCCAAAAACCACTGAAACCACTGAAACCACTGAAGCGACTCAAGCTGCTGAAACCACTGCAGCTGCTAAGAGTGAGGAAGCTTTAACGGTTGAAATCAAAGATATTCATGGCCTGGTTACAGTTCCTGTAAATCCTCAAAAGGTAATTTCTTTGGATAACAGAACTTATGAAACATTATCAGACTGGGGAATTGAATTAGTCGCTGCTCCAAAGGGTGTAATGCCGGCGGATTCCCCATATGTAGCCGATGAGTCTGTTCTGGATATCGGAAATCACCGCGAACCGAATCTTGAGATTATAGCAGCTGCAGACCCTGACCTCGTAATAGTCGGTCAAAGATTTGCGTCCTATTATGAAGAAATAAAAAAACTGGTGCCAAATGCAGTGGTTATTGATTTAAATTTTGATGTTTCAGAGGAAGCGGATAAACCTGGAGAAAACTTAGTAAACGGACTTAAGGATTCCACCGTTGCACTTGGAAAAATTTTTGATAAAAATAAAGAAGCTGAACAATTGACAGCTGACTTTGATCAGGCGATCGAAGCTGTGAAATCTGCATATAACGGAACGGATACCATTATGAGTGTTGTGGTTTCCGGTGGAAATATTGGCTTTTCAGCTCCTCATTCCGGACGTGTTTGGGGGCCGATGTATGAAGTGTTCGGATGGGTTCCGGCATTAGAAATTGACAATACGACCTCCGATCATCAAGGGGATGATATTTCTGTTGAAGCTATTGCACAAAGTAATCCGGATTGGATTTTCGTATTAGACCGTGATGCTGCAGTATCTTCTACAACTGATGCTGTTCCTGCTCAGGACGTTATCGATCAATCACCTGCTCTTCAAAACGTAACTGCTGTTTCTGAAGGACATATCGTTTATGCACCGGCTGATACATATACAAATGAATCCATACAAACCTATCTGGAGTTATTTGGAGACCTTGCAAAGGCTTTGGCTGAATAGTATATAGGAGTATAGCTTAGAGTTGAAAAATACAGCGAAAAAAACGATTGGGGCTGGGAATTCTCAGCCCCAACGTTATTATTATAATAAGAAATGGACAAAACCTTTTATATTAGCAATTATCGTTGTTATTATTTTAGGTATAATATCACTGTTTACCGGAGTTTATGATATACAGGGTCAAGTGGATGGGAGGGATATGTTTTTCATAACACGGGTACCTAGAACAGCTGCACTCATGCTTACCGGAGCTGCAATGTCAATGTCAGGACTTGTCATGCAGCTTATTACACAAAATCGTTTAGTTGAACCTACTACAACAGGGACGATTGAATGGTCGGGTTTGGGACTTCTTATTGTCTATTTATTATTTCCGGCACCAACTTTAGTTTTAAGAATGACCGGGGCAATCATGTTTTCTTTTATAGGAACTATGATTTTCTTTTTATTTTTAAGAAGAGTGAAACTTCGTTCGTCTTTGATTGTACCGATCATTGGGATGATGCTTGGAGCAGTTATTTCTGCATTTTCTACTTTTGTAGGACTTACCTTTCAAATGACGCAAAATATCGAAAGCTGGTTTGTAGGTTCGTTTGCAGCCGTTCAAGTCGGAAGATACGAATATTTATGGCTGATTATTATAGTTACCGGCCTTATTTTTATTTGTGCTGATAAGCTGACGTTAGCCGGTCTGGGGGAAGATGTTGCTACAAGTCTTGGAGTAAATTATAATATGATAATTATTTTGGGGACTGGCCTTATTTCTATTGCAGTTGGAATTGTTACAGCTGTTATTGGAAATTTACCTTTCTTAGGTTTAATTGTACCCAATATTGTTTCCATGTACAGAGGAGATAATCTTAGGAGTAATTTGCCTTGGGTATGTGTGTTGGGAATGGGTGTAATAACTCTTTGTGACATAATTTCCCGAACAATTATAATGCCTTTTGAAGTACCTGTCTCTTTGATTCTTGGAACAGTGGGGTCAATTGTATTTATTGTTATCTTATTGAGGCAAAGGAGGCTAAGATGAACGGAATAGAATACAATACCGGTCTTCATCATGAACACAGATCAGCGAGGGCTTTTCGTTCTAAGAAAGAAGAAAAAAAATATTGGATTTTGCTGATAACATTGATTGTTTTGGGCGTTCTTGCTTCCTATGGACTATTGGTTTATAATAATCCGGTTCCAATTGATTCTCCTTCTTTTCTACCGGTTGTCAGAAGAAGGATGTTCGCTCTTACGGCAATGATCATTGCTGCAGTTTGTCAGAGTTTATCGACAGTCGCTTTCCAATCGATTACGAGTAACAGGATTATAACCCCTTCCCTTTTAGGCTTTGAAGCACTTTACTCAACCATTCATACCAGTACCATATTTTTCTTTGGTGCCAGTGCCTTTATTAATTTTAGTGGGATTGGATCCTTTGTATTTCAAGTTGTTGTTATGGTCTTGATGTGCCTGATCCTTTATGGCTGGCTGCTTTCCGGAAAGTATGGAAATTTACAGCTTATGCTTTTAGTCGGCGTTATAATGGGAACCGGGCTGAAGTCTTTATCATCTTTTATGAGAAGACTTCTTGCACCGTCAGAGTTTGATATTTTACAGGCAAGATTGTTTGGCTCTGTTAACAATGCGGATTCAGAATATTTTCCTCTTGCAATTCCGGTTGTAATAATTGCAGCACTGCTTCTTCTTGCTTATTCTAAGAAGTTAAATGTTGTGTCACTTGGAAAGGACTGTTCTATTTCTTTGGGTGTCAAGCATCAAGTTCATGTAATTTATGCTCTGGTTTTAGTATCAGTTTTGATGTCAATTTCTACGGCTTTGGTTGGGCCACTTACTTTTTATGGATTTTTAGTTGCAACTTTAAGTTATCAAGCGGCGCCAACCTATGATCACAGATATATTTTTCCAATGGCTCTTGCGATTGGATTTTTGATAATAACAGGTGCATACTTTTTTATGTACCATATATTCAGAGCCCAAGGTGTAGTTTCAGTTATTATTGAGATGTTTGGCGGAATAGCATTTTTAATCGTGATTTTAAGGAAAGGTACCTTATGATAATAATAGATAATGCCAGAAAGTCGTATGATGAGGTAGAAATAGGACCTTTGGATATTAAAATACCAAAAGCAGGTCTCACTTCTTTGATCGGACCCAATGGTGCTGGAAAATCTACCACACTTTTGATGATTGGAAGGCTTTTGGATATGGAAGAAGGCCATATAAAGGTGGCAGATATGGATGTTACTGAATCAAAATCAGAGGACTTGGCAAAAGTTTTGACTATATTGCGGCAGGAAAATCATTTTGTAACAAGGCTTACTGTCAGGCAGCTGGCTGGATTTGGCCGTTTTCCTTATTCAAAAGGAAGGTTAACGAAAGAGGATGAGGCCATTATTTCTAAATATATTGACTTTTTAGAGTTGACTGATTTGGAAAATAGATATTTGGATGAGCTTTCCGGAGGCCAAAGACAAAGGGCATATGTGGCAATGGTTTTGTGCCAGGAGACGGAATATGTACTTTTGGATGAACCTTTGAACAATCTTGACGTTGCCCGTTCTGTTCAGATGATGGAGCATTTGAAGCATGCGGCCAATGAATTTGGAAGAACAATTGTGGCTGTTATGCATGATATTAATTTTGCGGCCAAATATTCAGATCGGATTTGTGCGATGAAAGATGGACGGATTGCCGCTTTTGGAACGGTAGATCAGATGATGGATTCAAAGGTTTTGACCGATATTTTTGAAACAAAAATAGAAATTATCGATGGGCCATATGGGCCAATCGCAATTTATTAAGTAAGTGCCTGATATCCGGTCCATGTCAACAGCTAGCTAAAATCATTCATGAAATTCACTACCTGTCTCATACCATAGTATGAGAAACAGGAAGGAGCGTCAGAATGGAAGAATGGTTTCGTTTATCAGAGGATGAGGCCCTTGCTAAGCTCGGCGCAGGCAGGAACGGCCTGGATTCCAGGGAGGTCCTGAAGCGCAGGCAGATATATGGTCCAAATACACTAAAGAAGGCGGAACGCAAAAACGCTTTCCAGGTATTTTTGGACCAGTTTAAAGACCTGTTGGTCATCATCCTGATTATAGCAGCAGTGATTTCTATGATATCCGGTGATGTGGAAAGCACAGGAGTGATTTTTGCAGTGCTTCTGCTGAATGCGGTGTTGGGGACCGTGGAGCACCAGAAGGCAGAGAAGTCCTTAGACAGTCTTATGGCTCTGTCGTCACCGGTAGCAAAGGTGATAAGAGAGGGAAAAAAGCAGGAAATTTTATCCAGGGAGATCGTCCCTGGGGACATCCTGCTCTTGGAAGCAGGGGATATGGTAGCGGCAGACGGCCGGATACTGGAAAATCATTCCCTTCTGGTCAATGAAAGCTCCCTGACCGGAGAATCCATTAATGTGGAGAAACTAACGGGAAGGATCCTGGAAAAAAAGGTACCTTTGGCCGAGCAGACGAATATGGTGTTTTCCGGCTCCCTGGTTGCAGCAGGCAGGGCAAAGGTACTGATCACAGGTACCGGAATGGATACGGAAATCGGCAGGATCGCTTCCCTCATGAATGACACAGGGGAAAAAAGGACACCTCTTCAGGTAAGCTTAGACCAGTTCGGAAGCAGGCTGGCGGCAGCTATTTTGTTTATTTGTGCGGTGGTCTTCGGCCTTAGCATCTACCGGAGGATGCCGGTTTTAGATTCCCTGATGTTTGCCGTAGCCCTGGCGGTTGCTGCGATACCGGAAGCGTTAAGTTCCATTGTCACCATCGTTCAGGCAATGGGCACACAGAAAATGGCAGGAGAGAATGCCATCATAAAGGATTTAAAGGCAGTGGAAAGCCTTGGCTGTGTTTCAGTCGTCTGCTCCGATAAGACGGGAACCCTGACCCAAAACCGCATGACCGTACAGCAAATCTATGTAAACAGCCGTCTTTATCCTCCGGAGCTCTTAAACAAAGAGGTTCCGGTACATAAATATCTGTTATATGATGCTGTTTTAAATAATGATTCCGCTTACATAGAAGGAAAGCTGTTGGGGGATCCGACGGAAGCCGCACTGGTACAGATGGCTGAAAGGGCGGGAATGAACGAGGAAGCCATGAAATCCTATTACCCCAGAGCAGGGGAGATCCCCTTTGATTCCCAGAGAAAGCTTATGAGCACCATGCACAGGATCGAAGGAAAAAGGGTCCTGTTCACAAAGGGAGCGGTGGATGTGCTGCTTCCCAGGATCAGTCATATTTGGACAGGGGAAGGGATCCGCCACATGAGGGAGGGAGACCGGCAGAACCTAATGGAGCAGAATATGGAATTTTCCAAACATGGGCTCAGGGTTTTGACCTTTGCCTGCCGGGAAATGAATGAAGATGAAAGGCTGACGGTAAAATCAGAGACCGGCTATACCTTTCTTGGAATGGTTGCGATGATGGATCCGCCCCGTCCGGAAACAAGGAACGCGGTGTTAAACGCCAAAAGAGCAGGCATCCGCACGGTTATGATTACAGGAGACCATAAGATCACTGCATCTGCCATAGCGGAGAAAATAGGCATTCTGGGAGACGATGATATGGCAATCAGCGGACCGGAGCTTGATGATATGCCGGAGGAGGAATTGAGCCGAAAGCTGGAGCACATCAGCGTCTACGCCAGGGTTTCGCCGGAGCATAAAATACGGATCGTCCGCTCCTGGCAGAAAAAAGGCCACATTGTAGCCATGACAGGAGACGGGGTCAATGACGCTCCGGCCTTAAAACAGGCCGACATCGGGGTTGCCATGGGAAAAATGGGGACAGAAGTGTCAAAGGATGCCTCTGCCATGATCCTGACTGATGATAACTTTGCAACCATTATTAAGGCGGTTGCCAATGGCCGTAATGTTTACCGGAACATCCGGAATGCCATTAAATTTCTTTTATCAGGAAATATGGCTGGGATACTATGTGTATTGTATACATCCTTTCTGGCTCTGCCCCCTCCCTTTGCGCCGGTTCACTTACTGTTTATCAACCTTCTGACCGACTCTCTTCCAGCCATTGCCATTGGCATGGAAAAGGCGGAGGCGGACTTATTGGCCCAAAAGCCCAGGAATCCCAAAGAAGGAATCTTAACAAAGCGTTTTGTACTTCAGATCCTGCTTCAGGGGGCCCTCATAGCGGGCTGTACCATGACCTCCTACCACACAGGCATGGTGACCGGAAGCGAGGCTGCCGCCAGCACCATGGCATTTTCCACCCTGACCCTTGCAAGGCTGTTCCACGGCTTTAACTGCAGAAGCGGCCATTCCATCTTGAAGATAGGATTTAAAAGCAATTTATGGAGCATTATGGCCTTTGAGGCAGGAGCCATTCTTTTAGCGGCGGTTCTGTTCATACCAAGGCTTCATACCTTTTTTTTCGTGGCAGATCTGACCGCAAGGCAGTTTATCACCATTTTCATATTTGCAATGATTCCTACGCTTGTAATCCAGGCATTTAAGACCATAAGAGAGAGTTTTCATTAGGAACATAAAGCCGGCAATGAAGGGTGAAAATATTACGCACGAATTTTACATAAAAAACAAGACTTTCTGCGAAAAAGAAGTGTAATAAAAGAAAACTTTTTCGCAGAAATCAAATCAAAGTATCCAATCAGAGCATGCAATGATTTGCTTGCATAGATTCGGGCGGCTTAATCTTTTTATGGACAATCAGAAATGTTTACACAACAAGACAGAGGGGCTGGAAGATATAAACTTCCGGCCCCTTTGGGTATGTCTGATGCGGAAAAAAGATAATATTTACCTGTCTTTTGTTTGGAGTGAACGATACCCCCCAATGCGTTTATTGACAGAAGCGGCAAAAAGATTTAACATAAGCTTATTGTTATATTTTCTCCCATGCATTCAGCCAGATCATGAAGCTCTGCATAGCACAATTAAATGGAGGATATTATATGAAGGATTATTTCAGTAAGGATATCAAAGAGTCTGTCAGAGAGTTAAAAACCGACCTCCTTCAAGGATTATCCGGGCAGGAAGCCCAAAAAAGGCTTGAGGAAAACGGACACAACCGTCTGCAGGGGACGGAAAAACGAACCCTGTTACAGTTGTTTGCCGAACAATTTAAGGATTTTCTCGTAATTATTCTGATTGTTGCAGCCATCATTTCCATGGTTGTGGGAATCGTGCAGGGAGAAGGGATTTTTGACAGTCTCGTCATCATTGCTATCGTCATAGTCAATGCGATTATCGGTGTAAATCAGGAAACAAAAGCGAACAATGCGCTGAAGGCTCTTAAGGAAATGTCAAGCCCGCAGGCAAAAGTCATCCGAAACGGAGACATCGTAAGGATGCCTTCCGACGAGCTTGTAACAGGCGATGTGGTAATCCTCGATGCGGGAGATTACATACCGGCGGATATAAGGCTTGTAGAAAGCTTTAACTTAAAGATCGATGAGGCGGCGCTTACCGGTGAATCAGTTCCCGTGGAAAAGAACTGCGAAAGCATTCTTGCAGATGATGCGCCTCTGGGCGACCGTGTCAATTCCGCCTTTATGGGAACTGTGATCACCTATGGAAGAGGCAAGGGCATCGTATCCGCGACCGGAATGGAAACCCAAATGGGCAATATTGCTGCTATGTTAAATGAGTCTGAAGAGGAGACAACCCCACTTCAAAAGAAGCTTGACAGCCTGGGTAAGGTTTTGGGAATTGTCTGCATCGCCGTATGCGCCATAATTTTTGCCCTGGGACTGCTCCAGGGGGATGAGCTAATGGAAATCTTCATGGTTTCCGTTTCTCTGGCCGTGGCCGCCATACCGGAAGGGCTTACGGTAGTCGTTACCGTAATTCTTGCATTGGGCATGCAGCAGATGGTGAAGTCACACGCCATCATAAAGAAGCTTTCTGCTGTCGAAACGCTGGGAAGCACAACGGTTATCTGTTCCGATAAGACGGGAACTCTCACTCAGAATAAGATGACCGTGGTCAAGGTATTTGACCATGAGAAAGCTTATGATGTGACAGGGACAGGCTACAGCAGGGAAGGCTCCGTTACCGTAGAAGAAGAAGGCAGGCTATCGTCCAATATTACGGAACTCATAAAGGGAGCCGTACTTTGTAATGACGCGGTCTATGACATAGAGAAAAGTCAAATCATCGGAGATCCTACGGAAGGCGCCATGCTGGTTTTAGGTGAAAAAATCGGTTTCAGCAAAGACCGGTTGAATGAAGAATACCGGAGGGTTCAGGAAATCCCCTTTGATTCCGACAGAAAGCTTATGTCCACGTTCCATGAAAAAGACGGAGAACTGACCATTTATACAAAGGGTGCTCCCGATGAAATTTTAAAACGGTGTACTCACATATATAAGGATGGAGTGGTTTCAGAAATTACGGAGGCTGACCGGAGAAAAATCCTGGAAGCCAATTCAAGCTTTGCAAAAAGCGCTTTGCGCGTGCTTGGCGTTGCAAATAAGGCAGTGGATACGCTCGATGACTTTGACAGCCATGAAAACTCTCTTACCTATCTTGGACTCATGTGCATGATTGATCCGCCCAGAGAGGAAGTGAAGCCGGCCGTAGAAGAATGCAGAAAAGCCGGAATCCGTGTGAAGATGATCACAGGGGACCACAAGATTACGGCCAGCGCTATTGCTGGGGATCTGGGAATCATGTCTCCTGGAGAAGAGGCTTTAGAAGGAGCTGAAATACAGCTTCTTTCCGATGAAGAGCTGAGAGAAAAGGTGAAAACCGTCAACGTATTTGCCCGGGTTTCTCCAGAGCACAAGGTACGGCTTGTATCCGCATGCAAGGCAAACGGAGAGATTGTCGCTATGACAGGAGACGGCGTAAACGATGCGCCAAGCCTTAAGAGAGCGGATATCGGCGTTGCCATGGGCATCACTGGAACAGATGTTTCCAAGGAAGCGGCCGATATGATCCTTACGGACGACAACTTTGTAAGCATTGTTCATGCCGTGGAGGAAGGAAGAACCATTTATAACAACATCCGAAAGGTGGTTGGCTACCTTCTCTCCTGCAACATCGGTGAGATACTTCTCATATTTTTGGCGATGCTCTTCAACCTGCCCATGCCGTTGATGCCCATTCACCTGCTTTCCATCAACTTAATCACCGATGCATTTCCGGCCTTTGCCCTGGGAATGGAGGAGAGGGAGCCGGGGATCATGGACCAGAAGCCAAGAGATCCAAATGAATCCATTATTGATAAGAAGATGCGCGTAGCTGTTGCAATGCAGAGTCTTTTCCTTGGTATCGGCGCTCTGACCGCATTTTATATCGGGCATATCAGCTACAGAAGTGTCGAAGGCGGAGAGACCATCGCCCGTACCATGTGTTTTGTAGCCCTTATTTTAGGAGAACTTTTCCGTGCTTACTCAAACAGAAGCGAAAAGAGGTCTATATTCGGAATCCGGCTTTTATCAAACACCTTCTTGAATAAATGCGTAATCGCTTCCTTTGCATTTTTAGTGGTTGTGGTTTATGTGCCGTTCTTAAACACAATTTTCAGCACGGCGCCTCTTACTCTCACACAGCTAAGCGAGGCAGTCGGCTTTGCGGTAGTTCCTACTCTGGGCGGGGAGCTCGCAAAGCTTATTACAAAAAGAATGAAGCAGCAGCAGGAAGCTGTACCTTCCAAGACCTGAATAAGGATTGAATAAATGCAGGAAATCTTGACATAATTTTTGCTCCGTGGTACTATTAAGTATACATAAAAGTATACATAAATAGTTAGCCTAAGAGATGACAGAGCCAGGTAATGAGTGCGGGTAACCGTTCATTTCCATGGCTCTTTCTTTATTCCTTGAGAAAAATTTAACAAGGAATAAAATCCGGGGCGTTTACTGGAAGGGGAAGGAACTATGGGAAGATACGTCATTGCCCTGGATCAGGGCACGACAAGTTCCAGATGTATCCTGTTCGATGAGCAGGGGAACATCTGCAGTGCAGCACAAAAGGAGTTTACTCAGATTTTTCCGGAGCCGGGCTGGGTGGAGCATGACCCTATGGAGATCTGGTCCTCACAGCTTTCCGTGACCATGGAGGCCATGGGAAAGATCGGGGCCCATTACAGCGATATAGCTGCAATCGGGATCACGAATCAGAGGGAGACGACGGTAGTCTGGGATAAGGAAACGGGGGAGCCGGTCTATCATGCAATCGTGTGGCAGTGCCGCAGGACCTCGGACAGAATCGAGAAACTAAAGCATGACGGCCTGGAGGGGCTTATTGTTGAACGGACGGGACTGATCCCTGATGCTTACTTTTCAGGAAGCAAGATCGAATGGATCCTGGATCATGTTGAAGGGGCACGGGAGCGGGCAGAACGCGGGGAACTTCTGTTTGGAACCGTGGACACCTGGCTGATCTGGAACTTGACCAAGGGCTGCATCCATGTGACAGATTATACCAATGCATCAAGAACCATGCTTTTTGATATACACAGAAAATGCTGGGATGAAGAGATTCTTAACTATTTTCGCATTCCCAGATGCATGCTGCCGGAGGTAAAGCCATCAAGCTGTATTTATGGCTACACATCTTCGGATGTCATGGGAGGAAAGATTCCTATTGCAGGAGCAGCTGGCGACCAGCAGGCAGCTTTGTTCGGCCAGTGCTGCTTTGAAGCGGGGGAAGTGAAGAATACCTATGGTACCGGTTGTTTCCTTCTTATGAATACCGGAGAAAGGGCGGTAAAGTCGGGGCATGGGCTTTTGACCACCATAGCTGCCAGTGACCAGGGAAACATCCAGTATGCCCTGGAAGGAAGCGTATTTGTGGCAGGTGCTGCCGTGCAGTGGTTAAGGGATGAGATGCGGATGGTCCGTTCTGCCGCCCAGACAGAGGAATACTGCTGTGCTGTGGAGAATACGGGGGGAGTTTATGTAGTACCGGCTTTTGCAGGACTTGGGGCACCTTATTGGGACCAGTACGCAAGAGGGACCATTGTGGGTGTAACCAGAGGAACCAGCAAGGAGCAGTTTATCCGCGCTACGGTGGAATCCATGGCTTATCAGGTCAACGATCTCATTGAGGCCATGGAACAGGATTCTGATATTCATTTAAAGCAGTTAAAGGTGGATGGGGGCGCCTGTGCCAATAATTTCCTCATGCAGTTCCAGTCTGATCTGTTAAACACAGAGATCATAAGACCGGAGTGTATTGAGACGACCGCTCTTGGAGCCGCATACCTGGCCGGACTTGCGGTGGGCTATTGGAAGAGCCGGGAAGAAATCAAGGCAAACTGGAAGGTATCCAGGGCCTTTGACAGCCAGATGGAGGAGGAACACCGGAATAAGCTGGTAAAAGGCTGGAAGAGGGCGGTAAAATGCTCACTCTACTGGTCAGAAGAAGAGGAGTAAAATTTGGAGGGGTAGATTTGGAGGGGTAAGATTTGGAGGGTACATATTTATTGTTTGGGGGAATTACCTTATCATACGTCATGATCCAGCTGGAATATATGCTGCGTATTATTACGGCTGGGCTGTTAGGGTTTTTGATCGGCAGTGAGAGAAAAAACCGGAACAAATCGGCTGGAATCCGGACCCACGCCATCGTGGCGATCGGTTCCGCTCTCATGATGGTGGTATCAAAATATGGGTTTCCGGACATTCCAAACAGCGACGGAGCCAGAATCGCGGCCCAGGTGGTCAGCGGAATAGGATTTTTAGGTGCAGGGGTTATATTTGTGCGGAACAATCTGGTAAACGGACTGACGACTGCAGCCGGAATATGGGCTACTGCAGGAGTCGGGCTGGCTCTTGGGGCGGGCCAGTACATTGTGGGCATATTGTCTGCAATTCTCATCATTGTCATGCAGACCATGACCCACCGGATCAGTTATTTTGCTCAGGTGCCTTCCTGCGGCTGCTTAAAGATGACCATAGCACAAAAATCCGGAGCGGTTAAAAACATGGAAGAATTTCTGGAAAAGGAAAAGGTTGAGATCGCTTCTGTGAAGATTAATAAGAATAAAAAAGATGAGATCAAACTGGAATTTGAAGTCATTTATCCGCCGGGCTTTGACAAGGGAGCCCTGCTTTCCAAACTGGCAGAAGAGAATTCCGTCATGGCAGTCAGCGAATAGAGGAAGGGGATGCCCTGTCAGAAAAATCTTGACAATCCGGACAGGATTGTGCTAGCATTAAATTAATAAAATAGAAAAACCTTTGAGACGAAAGAGTAAGGGAATTGAACGGAATGATCCGTTTATTTTCCTTACTCTTTTTTTGTATGAATTCCATTAAATAGGGTGACCATTACGGATATGGAGGAAAAGAACATGAAGGAAATGAATTACGATGCAGCGATCATTGGCGGCGGCGTAATCGGCTGTGCAATTGCAAGAGAACTGGCCCGCTATGACCTTAGCATTTGTGTTATTGAGCGGGAGGAAGATGTCTGTTCCGGTACGTCAAAGTCTAACAGCGCTATTGTCCATGCAGGATACGATGCGGTACCCGGGTCCTTAAAGGCGAGATTCAATGTAGAAGGCAATCATTTAATGGGAGAGCTTTCAGAGGAACTTGATTTTTCAATGGTCCGAAATGGCTCTCTGGTACTCTGTTTTTCAGAGGAAGATGTGCCCGCTCTTAAGGAACTTTATGAGAAGGGAATAAAAAACGGAGTCCCCGGCTTATCCATCCTTTCCGGCGATGAGGTGAGGGCCATGGAGCCCAATGTGACAGAGACGGTAGTGAAAGCTTTGTATGCGCCTACTGGGGGGATCGTATGCCCCTTTGGCTTAACCATTGCACTGGCTGAGAATGCCTGTAATAACGGTGTAGAATTTTTATTTAACTCTGAAGTAAACGAAATTGAAAAGACGGAAAAAGGCTATGACCTAAAAACCGGAGAGGGGATCATCCATGCCGCCTATGTGATCAACGCAGCCGGTGTTTATGCCGACGTATTCCATAATATGGTAAGCAGGGAGAAGATCCACATCACGACAAGAAAAGGAGATTACTGCCTGCTGGATAAGGAGGCAGGTACTCATGTGTCCCATACCATTTTCCAGCTTCCCGGCAAGATGGGAAAGGGTGTTCTGGTGACCCCTACGGTCCACGGCAACCTGTTAATCGGGCCTACGGCAATCAATGTAGAGGATAAGGAAGGCGTCGGAACAACCGCAAAGGAACTGTCTGACATTATGGAGAAGTCTGCCTGGGGAGTAAAAAACATTCCGCTCCGCCAGATCATCACCTCCTTTTCAGGCCTTCGCGCTCATGAGGATGGTGATGACTTTATCCTGGGTGAGATTTCCGATGCCGCCGGCTTCTTTGATGCGGCAGGTATTGAATCACCGGGCCTTACAAGCGCTCCTGCCATTGGTGTCTATATAGCAGATCTGGTTGCAGAAAAGGCAAAGGCTTCCCGAAAGGAGAATTTTAAGGTCACCCGAAAGGGAATCCTGGATCCCCAGAAGCTGACCTTTGAGGAACGGGCAGAGCTTATTAAGAAGAATCCTCAGTACGGCACCATCATCTGCCGCTGCGAAGGGGTCAGTGAGGGAGAGATCGTGGATGCCATTACAAGGACTCTTGGGGCGGTTTCCTTAGACGGGATCAAGCGCCGTGTCCGTGCCGGAATGGGAAGGTGCCAGGCCGGCTTCTGTGCCCCTAAGACCATGGAGATCCTGGCAAGGGAAACAGACAGGAAGTTGGAAGACATCTGCAAGAACAGGCCCGGCTCCAATATAGTGACCGGACATAAATAAGGAGGACAGCAACATGGCAGAGCATGATATAGTGATAATCGGAGGCGGTCCGGCTGGTCTTGCTGCGGCAGTAGCGGCAAAAAAGGCGGGCATTACAGATATATTGATCCTGGAAAGAGAAGCTTGCCTTGGCGGCATCTTAAACCAGTGCATCCATAACGGTTTTGGCCTGCACACCTTTAAAGAAGAATTAACAGGCCCGGAATATGCGGCCCGTTACATAGAGATGGCGGAGTCGGAACATATACCTTATAAATTAAATACCATGGTTCTTGATATTAACAAAGAGAAAGAAGTGACAGTCATCAACAGGGAAGATGGCCTGGCAATTATAAAGGCAAAAGCCATTATCCTGGCCATGGGCTGCAGGGAGCGCCCCAGAGGTGCCCTTAACATACCGGGCTACCGTCCGGCAGGGATCTATTCCGCAGGTACCGCCCAGAGATTAATGAATATCGAAGGCTTCAGCGTGGGGAAGGAAGTGGTGATCTTAGGCTCCGGTGACATCGGGCTCATCATGGCAAGGCGCATGACCCTGGAAGGAGCTAAGGTGAAGGTGGTGGCAGAGCTTATGCCTTATTCCGGCGGCTTAAAGAGAAATATCGTCCAGTGCCTGGATGACTATGGAATCCCCTTGAAGCTCAGCCATACGGTAATAAACATTGAGGGAAAGGAACGGTTGACAGGAATAACCCTTGCCAAGGTCGATGAAAACAGAAAGCCGATTCCAGGTACAGAGGAATATTACAGCTGTGATACCCTTCTTCTTTCCGTAGGCCTGATTCCGGAAAATGAGCTTTCCAAAGGGGCAGGCGTAAAGATGAACCAGGTGACGTTTGGGCCTGAGGTTGGCGACCAGCTGGAAACCAGCAGTCCTGGGATCTTTGCCTGTGGTAATGTGCTTCATGTTCATGATCTGGTTGATTATGTATCTGAGGAAGCCTCCTTGGCAGGAGCAAACGCCGCCGCCTATGTAAAAGCAGATGGAGAAAAAGAGACGGCCCGCGCAGTAGAATTGGCAGCTGAGAACGGAGTCCGCTATACGGTTCCTCAGAAGATTGACGTAGAGAACATGAAAGATAAGGTTACAGTCCGTTTCCGCGTGGCCGATGTATACAAGGACCGCTTTATCAGTGTTTATTATGATGATGTAAGGGTCTCCCACAAAAAGAAAAAAGTCCTGGCTCCCGGTGAGATGGAGCAGATTGTATTAAAGAAGGACAGCTTTAAGGAATATCCGGAACTTAAGAGAATTGTTGTCTGTACGGAGGTGGAATGATATGGAGGTAAGAGAACTGATCTGTATCCGATGCCCTTTAGGCTGCCCGTTGACGGTGCGCATAGAAGGAGACCAGGTGGGAGTAACAGGTAATTCTTGCGGCCGCGGGGAGGAATACGGAAAAAAAGAGGTTTTAAGCCCTACCAGAGTGGTGACATCCTCGGTCCATGTCCTGGGCGGTGACTTAGAAATGGTGCCGGTTAAAACAAAGCAGGACATACCTAAGGACAAGATTTTTGCCTGTATGGAAGAGATCCGAAAGATGGAAGTTTCCGCACCTGTTTCCATTGGAGATGTGATCATTCCTGACTGTGCCGGAACCGGCGTTTCCATCGTTGCTACAAGGAATGTTAAAAAGGTGTAAAATAATTTCATAAAAAACCTCGTAATTTCCGTAAGCAGACGGTAGCCCTATTGGAAGCCTGCGGATTTACGAGGTTATTTTGCATAAAACTGAGACAACCTATAGAAAATTTATCCAGGAACTGATATACTGTAAAGAGAGTTCTTGAGAAAGGCTAAAAGGAAAGAGGGGTTGATATGAAGGTATTTGCACACAGGGGTTACAGCGGAAGGTATCCGGAAAATACCATGCTGGCCTTTCAAAAGGCAGCAGAGACCGGCTGTGACGGGATCGAGCTGGATGTACAGCTTACAAAGGATGGAACGGTGGTAGTAATCCACGACGAAAGCATTGACCGGACCACGGATGGAACCGGCTTTGTGAAGGATCTTACCTATGAGGAACTGAAAGAATTCAATGCAGATGCTGTCTGCGGAGGGATTCATGGATTTGTGCCTGTTCCGACCTTTGAAGAGTACTGTATATGGGCAAAGGATCAGGAACTTGTTACAAATATCGAAATCAAGACAGGCGTATATTATTATGAAGGCCTGGAAGAGAAGACTCTGGAACTTGTACATAAATACGGGCTCGAAAAAAAGGTCATCTTTTCTTCCTTTAACCATACTTCCATAATCCGCTTAAAGGAGCTGGCTCCCGGGATCCCGTGCGGCGCGCTGCTTGATCATCCGGGCCTTGGAAATGCAGGATACTATTGTGACCGGTATCATTTTGAGTGCTACCACCCAGGAGTAAAGGGATTAACAAAAGAAGCTGTGGACAACTGCAGAAAATACGGAATTTTAGTGAATGTTTGGACGGTGAATGACATGTCCGCATTAGAGCAGGTCTATGAATGGGGCTGTGACGGTGTCATCAGCAACTTTCCGGAGATCTGCAAGCGGTGGGTCCAAAGCAAAGAACGATAGATAAAAGATAGCAGGAGTGAGGCGTCTGGTTACCAGAGACCGCAGCTCCTGCTATCTTGTATGGAAAAAAGAACGTTAAAATATGCTTTTCTTCCTTATAAAATCAATAAAGGGCAAAAATTGCCTTGACGGTGGGGGAAAGGATTGATAAAGTAGAACGAGATCCATATATTGTGGGTGCGGATGCAATCTCCACCACAAAGGAAGAGCTATGGTTCATGTAAAAGGAGGATGTTATGAAATTAGTTACATACGAGGTTGACCGGAGAAAAGATATCGGGGTAGTGAGTAAGGACGAGATGTGGATCTTTCCTCTCAGGGCATTTGGTATGGAGTATAAGGAGATGCTGGAGGTTATCAAGGGACTTTCTCAGTCTGAGCTTGACCTGCTGGAACATGCCTCTGGCCTGGATCCTTACAACAGCAACGTCATCGGAGCTGCTATGATGAAAGAGGTCAGGCTGCTGGCGCCCATCCGGACACCGGAGCAGGATATCATCTGTCTGGGGCTTAATTACATGGAACATGCCGAGGAGTCTGCCCGCTTTAAAAAAGAGGAATTTGACGGGAAGCGCCCCAATGCTGTTTATTTTTCCAAGAGAGTGAATGAGGCGGTGGACCCATACGGGGAGATTTTAAGCCACAGTGATATGGTGGACAGCCTGGATTATGAGGCAGAATTAGGGGTTATCATTGGAAAGGATGCAAAAAATGTGGCGCCGGAACAGGTAAAGGACCATATTTTCGGTTATACCATCATCAATGATGTCAGTGCCCGCAACGTGCAGAATGCCCATAAGCAGTGGTATTTTGGAAAGAGTCTTGATGGGTTTACTCCCATGGGCCCCTGTATTCTGACTGCAGGTTCCATATCCTATCCGCCGGAGCTTGGCATTCAGTCCAAGGTAAATGGAGAGCTGAGACAGGACAGCAATACCCGGCTCATGATATTTAATATAGACCATATAGTAAGCGAGCTGTCTAAGGGGATGACCCTTAGGGCAGGTACGATCATTTCCACCGGAACGCCTAAGGGTGTTGGAATGGGATTTGAACCGCCGAAGTTTTTAGTGGCAGGTGATGAAGTGGAATGCCTGATCGAGGGGATCGGGGCCATAAAGAATAAGGTTGTATAAGATAAAATAGGAATGCTGCTCATTTATTGGGCAGCATTTTTTTTGTTGCAGTAAGAAAGAAATTTCTGCAGAGGGAATCTCTATAGATAGAATACTGCCTGTGCTAAAAAATGCAGGCCTGCAAACTACAAATTAATAAGACGCCATACGGCTATGTATCGCAACATAATAAAATATATATTGACACTAACAATGGTGCATTCTATAATAAGTATTAGACTGACGTTCAGTCTAATACTTATTAAGGAGCAATGTTATGCGAATTATAAAAGACGCTGATGTGCGTAAGAATGAAATACTGGATGCCGCCGCAGAACTTTTTAACAGTGATGGCTTTGATGGAACGACCATCAGCGCCATAATAGAGAAAGCCGGAATTGCGCGGGGAACAATATACTATCATTTCAAATCAAAGGAAGATATTTTGGATGCACTTATTAATCGGCGCAACACGGAGTTTTTAACTGCGGCCAGGCAGATTGCTTCGGATAAAAGTATTCCTGTGCTGGAACGGCTGATCAGAACTTTTATTGCCATGAATGGTGATAAAGATGGCAAATCAGAACTCACCCGGCAGATGCACAAGCCCCAGAATGCTTTGATGCATCAGAAAACACATCAGGCAATGATGGAAGGCATCCCGCCTATTCTCATGGAAATTATTGAGGACGGTATCAGTGAGGGCTTATTCAACACCCCTTATCCCTATGAGAGTTTGGAAATGGTTGTGGCTCATATCAATGCGGTTTTTGATGATTACGCAGAGAAACTTACAGGTGAAGAACTTTTGGGAAAGGTTAAGGCGTTTATATTTAATCTGGAAAGATTGTTTGGCGCCAAACCGGGAGGATTTGACAGAGTGATAGAATTATTTCAAATGGATGGAGGAAGCGCCTATGAATAAGAACATGGGAAAACCATTTATAAAATTTGTCATGCTGTGCTCCGGCAGCTTTGTCGCCGCCATAGGCAGCGGCATTACATCTTTCGGGCTTGGTGTATATGTATTTGAGCAGACCGGGCTTGCGTCTTCCAGTACACTGATTATCCTGTTGGCCTTTTTACCGGGACTCCTGCTCACTCCCTTTGCGGGGGTGCTTGCGGATAAATACGACCGCAGGCTTTTAATGATACTCGGTGACGGGCTTTCCGCTTTGGGGCTTATCTATATCCTGATTTGTATGATGAATGGCCCAGCGCTGCTTTGGCAGATCGGCATAGGCGTTACCATCAGTTCGGTATTTTCTTCACTCATAGAACCGGCGTTCAAAGCTACAATTACTGACCTGCTGACGGAAGAAGAATACTCAAAAGCAAGCGGACTGGTACAGCTATCCGGTTCCGCAAAGTATTTGATCTCGCCACTCCTTGCGGGGGTTCTGCTGCAGGTTTCAGATATAAAGCTGCTGCTTGTGATAGACATATGCACAATCTTTCTGACCGTGATGGTGACGTTTGTGGTACGAAGAGGGCTTGCCGCCAAAGCTGCCGGATATAAAGAATCTTTCTTCCATGAGTTTAGTACCGGACTGACTGCGCTCACCCAAAACCGGGGCGTGTTCACACTGGTTTTATCAGGAATCGGCATCTCTTTCTTTTTAGGCTGCATCCAGTCCCTTTATACGCCAATGATACTTGGATTTACCCACAGCTCGGTGCTGGGTGTTTCCACTACAATTTCAGCCATGGGTATGCTGGTAAGCAGCCTTATTCTTGGCACAGTTCCCATAAAAAAGGGCTTTACACAAATGCTTTTCGCCTCCCTCTTTTTGGCGGGTATCTTTATGGCAGGCTACGGGTTTAGAGAAAACATTGTTTTAATCTGCATTTTTGGTTTTCTCTTTTTTTCAATGCTTCCATTTGCCAACACAAGCATTGATTATCTGATCCGTACCAATATCAGCAACGATGTGCAAGGCAGGGTTTGGGGGCTGATCGGTATTATCTCCCAGCTTGGCTATGTGATTGCTTACAGCATTTTAGGTCCGCTTGCCGACTATGTATTTATCCCTCTGCTGGTAGAGGATGGCGCGCTGGCAAATAGCATGGGAAAGGTAATCGGCGTGGGAAGCGGCAGAGGCGTTGGATTATTGATTATGATAGCAGGTCTGTTGTTATCTGTAACGGCCATTCTTTTATACAATATTAAGTCCGTCAGGGGGCTGGAGAGGGGAGGTGAACTGTGTACAGAAAAATAATAATAAACGATGTAAAGAAAAGCAAACTGATTACAATCACCATTACCGCATTTATTCTGCTGGCGGCAATGCTTACCTCCCTTGCCGCGATATTATCGGTGAATTTATTCGCGGCCATTAACAGCATGATGATAAAAGCTCAAACGCCGCACTTTATGCAGATGCACTCCGGTGATATTGATATGGAACGGCTTTCTGCTTTTGCAGAAACGGAAGATAATGTAGAAGATTTTCAGGTGCTTTCCTTTCTCAACATTGAGGGCGCAGAGATTGTCATTGGTGAAAACTCCCTCGCCGGTTCCGTGCAGGATAACGGCCTTTCGGTGCAGAGCAAACGCTTTGATTTTCTGCTGGATTTGACTGGCAATATTATTTACCCGGCCAAAGGAGAGATCTATGTTCCCATCTGCTACATGAAGCAGGGGGTGGCAAGTATTGGCGACAGTATATCCATTCATGGCGTTTCCTTTACGGTAGCCGGATTCCTGCGGGATTCTCAAATGAACGCTTCCATGATTTCCTCCAAGCGGTTTCTTATTAATGAAGGAGATTTTGAAAAGGTCAGGGAATTTGGAAAGCTGGAATATTTAATAGAGTTCCGCTTTAGCGACAGTTCCTCTGTTTCCGCTTTTGAATCCGGCTATATAGCCGCAGGACTTCCGGCAGACGGGCCTCCCGCCATCACCCATTCCCTGTTTAAACTGGTAAATGCCCTTGATGACGGCATGATGATAGCGATGCTTATCCTTATCAGCGTCCTTGTGATCGTGATCAATTTCCTGTGCATACGTTTTACCCTGATTGCTAAGATAGAAGAGGATTACCGGGAAATTGGCGTATTAAAAGCCATCGGCCTGCAGGTTGGAGGCATCAAAAAGCTCTATCTGGCAAAGTATGGCGCTCTCGCTGGAATTGCCTGCATAGCTGGATTCATCTTGTCCCTGTTCGCAAAAGAACCTTTGATGGAGAATATTCGCCTGTATATGGGCGAGAGCAGCAGTTCCGGTCTCGGCACGGCATTTGGAATGATAGGCGCAGGGATTATCTTTTTCGTGGTGGTGCTTTATGTGAACGGCGTTCTGTGCCGCTTCAAAAAAGTATCAGCGGCAGAGGCCATACGCTTTGGAGCACCCCAGAGTAAAGTCAAAGCTGTGAAAAGCTTTCGGCTATCCGGCAGCAGGGGATTCTCACCGAATATTTTTCTTGGCATAAAGGATGTACTTTCCCGAAAAAAACTTTACAGCACAATGCTTCTGGTGCTTGTCATTGCCTCGTTTCTCATGATTGTGCCTCAGAATATTTATAATACCATTTCCCAAAGAAACTTTATGACCTATATGGGCATTGGCGAATGTGATATGCGAATCGATATCCAGCAGACGGACGATATTGCGGGAAAAACAGCGGAGATAGCAGCTGTGATGGCGCGGGACACAGATATTAGAAAATACACGGTGCTGACCAGTTATATGTTTGATATGCAAATGGAGGACAGTACCACTGAAAAGCTCAAGGTGGAACTTGGCGACCAATCAGTGTTCCCGATTGAGTATTCGGCCGGCAGAGCTCCGCAGAGCGAATCGGAAATCGCCATTTCATCATTAGTTGCAGGCGATCTCGAAAAAGGGCTTAATGATATTATCATGCTCATTATTGACGGTCAGGAAAAGCGGCTTGCCATAAGCGGGATATATTCTGATATCACCAATGGCGGCAAGACTGCAAAGGCTGTTTTTAAAACCAGTCAGGACAGTATCCTATGGAGTATTATTCCGGCAAAATTACAGGCTGATGCTGACACGGATGAAAAGATAACCGGATACAAGGAACAGTTTTCCTATGCCAAGGTATCAGATATAGATGAATACATCGGCCAGACCTTTGGCGGGATAACTGATGCGGTTAAAAAGGCTTCTTACGCCGCTATTGCCGCTGCTGCCATACTCACTGCGCTGGTCACACTTCTCTTTATGAAAATGCTGGTGACAAAGGATAGGTATTCTATTGCCGTGTTAAAATCCCTCGGCTTTAAAAAAGTAGATATTTGCCGGCAATATATGGCGAGGTCGGCCGCCGTACTGGCCGCCGGCGTTTTAATAGGCACTGCCTTGGCAAACACTTTGGGAGAACTGGTGGGCATAGGTTTGATTTCATCTTTCGGCGCATCCACGTTCCGCTTTGATATTAACCCGTTGTTTGCCTACCTGTTTTCCCCCGCTTTAATGGCGGTTTGTGTCTATCTGGCAGCATGGTTTGGCATTTCGGATATTTCCGGCCTGAAGATATCGGAATATATAAAGGAGTAGCCTATGAAGAAAATTCTAAGCGGAAAAAATATTGTAAAAACCTATGACATAGGACGGGAAGGGTCCAATGCACTCAATGGTGTGAATATAGAACTATTAACCGGAGAGTTCGTCGCAGTGATGGGGCCGTCAGGCTGCGGAAAGTCTACGCTGCTCTTTGCGTTAAGCGGTACAGATACCATCAACAGCGGTACGATCCAATTTGACGGTAAGGAATTGACCCGGATAAATGAAAACGCACTGGCAGATATTCGCAGAACAAGGATGGGATTTGTATTCCAGCAGCCTGCCATGCTGAAAAATCTGAATATTCTTGATAATATCATTCTTTCCAGCGTACTGGAAAACAGAAAAAATACCGCCGGCATTATCAAAAAAGCGAAAACATTGTTAGAAAAAACCGGCATAACCGGGCTGGAAGAAAGAGACATTACCGAGGTTTCCGGCGGACAGCTCCAACGCGCCTGTATCTGCCGCGCTCTTATGAACGCGCCGGAAATTTTATTTGCTGACGAACCTACCGGCGCACTTAACTCAAAATCATCGGAAGAAATCATGGAGCTGTTTTCAGATATCAACAAAAATGGTACGGCTGTTTTTCTTGTGACCCATGACGCAAAAGTTGCATCCAGAGCTGACAGGGTGTTATTTATGAAAGACGGTGCTGTTAAGTCTGAGCTTTTTTTGAAAAAGTTTAACGGACGTGACATGGAAAACAGAATGAATCAGGTTATTTTGCGGATGAGGGATTTTGAAATATAGGTTATGGGAAATGGGCTTAAAATACCTGTGACATTAGGGTGGAATCCAGTGTCTAAACGATACTTAAAGTTGAAAGGTTCATTAATGGAATTTGTTTTAAAAGCAAACAAAATCAATAAATGTTTGTTTATACATAGACATATATTGAAAAATGATATATAATCGTCATAATGAGTATCCTGGTATTTGAATTAGGGAAATTAAGAAAAGGAATGTATATGCATTGTTACGATGCATGGAATGGATGTAAGCATGAAAAATTTGTTTGACAGAAAATCCCTGTGGCAGGCTGGGCCTGATGAATTAATGAATGGATATTATGAAGATGATGATTCCGTTTACTGTTTAATTTGCAATGAGCATTATACCAAGGGTGAGGTTTATTCCCATGACGGTCATTTTTATGATGCATACAAAATGGCTAACATTCATATTGAAGAAAAACATGGATCAATGCTGAACTATTTGATGAATATGAATCCTTCCTTTTTAGGCTTATCAAAGCTGCAGCACTCCATACTTAAATTAATGACAGAAGGCTTATCCGATAAAGAAATAGCTACACAAAAAGGTATTTCTTATTCCACTGTACGGAATTACCGCTTTAAGCTTCATGAACATGAAAAGCAATCTAAACTGTTTTTAGCAACAATGGAACTGTTTCATAAAAAGGAGGAAGCCATGAAATCTGAACATGATGCAACAGAGTTTTATGATGCTCATAAAACAGCAACAATGATGGATGACCGTTATGATGTTACAATAGAAGAAAAGACGAAAATCTTGTCCAGATATTTTGACAAAAGCGGGGCGGTAAAGCAGTTTCCTTCAAAGGAAAAGGCTAAAATCGTGGTTCTCCGTGAAATAGCAGGTAAATTTTTACCAGGTGTCCATTACAGCGAAAATGAAATCAACAATGCATTGAAAGAGATATATCATGATTTTCCATATATCAGACGGCTGTTAATTGAATACGGCTTCTTTTGCCGCACGGATTCTGGCTCTGAATATTGGCTTAAGGAGTAAAATCACTTGTCGTCTTACCATACGTTTCTTACAAAAATCCGGAAAAATCTGTATAAGGTTTTTTCCGGATTCTATTTATCCCCGGAATGTTTTCTTTTTGCAGCTTTCTCTCATTCGCTCCCCCATAAAGCCAGAGGAATATTCCCGGTCGCCCTCCCGGCCCCTCCCGGCCGGACAGGATATGCCAATTGCTAATTATGCAGAAAATACAACCGGTTATGCAAAAAGCGGCCCTGAGAATCCATTATATGCTAAAGTGAAGTACATATCACGCAGCTTGTGGTAATTTTTATGGAGGAGGATGAAAGAAATGTTACAAATCAACATCGATGATGTATTAAAGATCGTCAACCTTTGTGTGCCGTACCTCATTGGATTGGCCATTGCAGTTGCAGCCGCAGTGGCGGTTATGGTAGTATGCAGGAACAAGAAAGCTGCAACCCGGTATTTAATCCGGCGCCAGGGGCTCATGGCCATTGTGCTTGCCGTGGTTATCGTAGTAAATATGATATGCTGGGGCCCAATGTCCAGCCTGATTTCCCTTGCAACCGGAAGCGGAACGATTTCAAAAGAAACCTCAGACAAAGCAACAGAGCTTTGTACCAGAATTGCGGAAGAGGGGATCGTTCTTTTAAAAAATGAGGAAAACTTACTTCCCTTAAAGACAGATTCCAATTTAAACGTCTTTGGCTGGGCTTCCACCAATCCATGCTATGGAGGTACAGGATCTGGCTCCCTCTCTGACGCATATGAAACCGTGTCTCTGCTTCAGGGGCTTGAAGACGCGGGATTTAAACTGAATACCGGGCTTACTGATTTCTACACCGCATACCGGGGCGACCGTCCTAATGTGGGGATGTGGGAACAGGACTGGACGCTTCCGGAGCCTTTAAAGGAATCTTACACCAGTGAGCTGATGGCGGATGCAAAGGCATTTTCTGATACGGCACTGATCGTGATTACCCGAGTAGGAGGGGAAGGAGCCGATCTCCCTACAGATGTCAGCGCAGTTACCTATATGGATAACTCTGCGGAATATAAGGATTTTGAGGCCGGCGAGCATTATCTGCAATTAAGCAGGACGGAAAAGGACATGGTTGATCTGGTTTGTTCCAATTTCGATAATGTCGTTTTAGTTTACAATGGCGCAAATGCCATGGAGCTTGGTTTTGTCAATGATTACGGTCAGATAAAGAGTACCATCTGGTGTCCGGGAACCGGCCAGTCCGGTTTTGAGGCGCTGGGTGAAATCGTAAGCGGTGCTGTCAACCCATCTGGAAAAACAAGTGATACCTTTGCTGCGGACTTAACTGCAACCCCGCACTATAATAACTTCGGAAGCTTTATTTACGATAACATGAATGAATTCGCGGGCAAGGCATTTAAGGGAGAGGCCACCTATCCCAGCTTTATCAATTACGTGGAAGGCATTTATGTTGGTTACCGTTTCTATGAAACTGCCGCAGAGGAAGGACTGATCGATTACAGTAAAACAGTGCTTTATCCCTTTGGATACGGCTTGTCCTATACCTCTTTTTCTCAGGAAATGGGGAACCTCACAGAAGCAGACGGCACGATTTCTTTTGATGTGACTGTTACTAATACCGGAGACAAAGCAGGAAAGGATGTAGTGGAGATCTATTACAATCCGCCCTATACCAACGGAGGAATTGAAAAGGCTTCTGCAAACCTGATTGCATTTGATAAGACAGATCTCCTGGAGCCGGGCCAGTCCCAGACCATTGCAGTTTCTTTTCAGGCGGAAGATATGGCCTCCTACGATGTAGCCGGAAAGGGCACTTATGTCCTGGAAGCAGGGGATTATAAAATCTCTATCCGGACCGATTCTCATAATGTAATCAAAGATCAGATTTATACAGCAGCTTCGGAAACCGTATATGATGAAGCCAATCCCCGCGCTACTGATAAGGCAGCTGCGGAAAACAGGTTTGCTGATGCCAAGGGAGAACCAGCGCAAAGAATGGACTGAGCCTTGCCGCCATGCGGGGGCTGGATTATGACGATCCACAGTGGGAGAAGCTTCTTGACCAGCTGACCGTGGGAGAAATGGATACCATGGTCGCCATTGGAGGTTATCAGACGTCAGCAGCTAAGAGCGTGGATAAGGTAGGTACTGTGGATTGTGACGGACCGGCTTCCATTAACAACAACTTTACAGGAACCGGCTCTATCGGCTTTCCTTCCGCAGTGTTGATCGCAAGTACCTGGAACCGTGATATTGCAGAGGAATTCGGAGAAAGCATCGGTAAGATGGCAGACGAGATGAAGGTATCCGGCTGGTATGCACCGGCTATGAACACTCACCGTTCCGCCTTTGCAGGAAGAAACTTTGAGTATTATTCCGAAGACGGAATCCTGGCAGGCAAAATGGCGGCCAGTGCCATCAAGGGTGCAGAACGTCATGGAGTATATGCTTATATGAAACATTTTGCCCTTAATGATCAGGAAACCAACCGGACCAACATGCTTTGTACCTGGACCGGCGAACAGGCCATCCGTGAAATTTATTTAAGACCATTTGAAATTGCGGTAAAAGAGGGCGGAGCAAAGGCAGTTATGTCCGCATTTAACTACATCGGAACCGAATATGCAGGCGCTTCCGATGCACTGCTTAACAAGGTGCTACGGGATGAATGGGGCTTTTGCGGCTTCGTTCTCACGGACTATTTCGGAGGATACGGATATCAGAATGCTGATCAGGAGATCCGCAACGGCAACGATGCCATGCTGGTAGCCTATGATACGGAAACCAACCATTTAAAGGATACATCAAGCGCTACAAGTCTTCAGGCTATGCGTAAGGCAAGTAAAAACATTATGTACACGGTGGTAAACAGCCGTGCCTACGAAGGAAATAATGCAAAGGGCGGAATGCTTCCATGGCAGATCGCAGCCATTGTGGCTGATGTGATTCTGGCAGCAGGATTTATAGCCTTGGAGGTAAGAATCATCAATGTCTATAAAAAGAAACGGGAATCATAGGCAGCAGTTATGGAGGGGGAAAACTCATCTAAGGTCCGGAGGAAAATGACATGAAACATACTGATATCATTGGAAAAATGACGATAGAAGAAAAGGCGGCCATTTTAAGCGGCAAGAATGTATGGCAGTCCCGGAACATCGACCGGCTGGGAATCCCTTCCATATTCTGCGCTGACGGCCCACATGGAATCCGGAAACAGGCAAGGGAAGGGGATCATCTGGGATTAAATGCTTCCCTTCCGGCCACCTGCTTTCCTACGGCAGCGTCCATCTCCAATAGCTGGGATATGGACCTTTGCCGTGAGATCGGGGAAGCTCTGGGAGAGGAAGCCTCGGCCCTGGACGTGAACGTCCTGTTGGGGCCTGGCCTTAATATTAAGAGAAGCCCCCTTTGCGGAAGGAATTTTGAATATTTCTCCGAAGATCCTTACTTGTCCGGAAAGCTGGCGGCAGCCTACATAAAAGGCATTCAGAGCCAGGGAGTGTATGCATGCCCCAAGCATTTTGCAGTCAACAGCCAGGAGCTGCGCCGCATGGCCATGAATTCTGTGGTGGATGAAAGGACCTTAAGAGAGATCTATCTGGAAGGCTTTGAAATTGCGGTGAAAGAGGGCGGGGCAAGATCCATTATGACCAGCTACAATGAGGTCAACGGTGTCTATGCCAATGAAAATGAACATCTTCTAAAGGATATCCTGCGGGGAGAGTGGGGATTTGACGGAATCGTCATCACCGACTGGGGCGGTTCCAACGACCATGTGAAGGGAGTGGCAGCAGGGTCTAACCTTGAAATGCCTTCCCCCGGCCTTCATTCTGCCAGAGAGCTGATCGCTGCAGTGGAGAATGGCAGCCTTTCCATGGAAGCGTTGGAGACTAACGTCGACGATTTGCTGGAGGCGGTGCTCGACCTTACCGGGAAACGGGAAAACAAGGGGAAATCTTTTGATAAGGAAGGGCATCACAAGCTGGCGGAAAAGGCGGAAGAGGAGAGCATCGTACTGTTAAAGAACGAGGATGAACTTCTTCCGTTAAAACCCGGCTGCAAGGTGGCGTTAATCGGTGACTTTGCCTTCACCCCCCGTTATCAGGGGGCAGGATCTTCCCTGGTAAATCCTATCCGGGTGGAAAATATGGAGGAGATGATAAAGTCTTATCCTTTGAATGTGGCCGGTTGTGCCAGAGGCTATTCCCGTGGCGGAAAGACTGATGTCACCTTAAGAGAGGAAGCCTTAAAGCTGGCCGTCCAGGCCGATGTGGTGCTATACTGCTTTGGACTTGATGAAATCAGTGAATCAGAGGGGATGGACCGAATCCATATGGGAATCCCCCAGAACCAGATCAGCCTGCTTGCTGCGTTATCAGAAGCAAACCCCAATGTAGTAGGAATCTTAAGTGCAGGTTCTGCCATAGAAATGCCGTGGCATGAATGCTGTAAATCCCTTCTCCACGGCTATTTAGGAGGAGAAGCCGGTCCGTCCGCCATGCTTCGGGTTATAACAGGGGAAGTGAACCCTTCCGGCCGGCTGAGTGAGACTTATCCGCTGCGGTATGAGGACACTCCGGCTTACCGGTACTTTCCTGGAGCAGAACGCTGCTCCCAGTACCGGGAGGGCATTTATGTGGGGTACCGATATTACGATACCGGGAAGGTTAAGGTGCAGTATCCCTTTGGCTATGGGCTGTCATATACCACATTTTCCTATAAGAACCTTGAGGTGCAGGAGAATGAAGTCCGTTTTACCCTGACGAACACGGGAAAAGTTGATGGTAAGGAAGTTGTCCAGCTTTATGTGGGAGGACCTAAGGGCAGGATATTCCGGCCTGAAAAAGAGCTGAAGGGCTTTAAAAAAGTATTCTTAAAGGCGGGGGAAAGCAAAGTGATCACCATCCCCTTTGATGATAAGACCTTCCGGTACTGGAACAGGCTGACAAACCGTTTTGAGGTGGAGGGCGGCGTTTATTCCATCTTCATCGGTGCAAATGTAGGGGATATAAGGCTGCTTCAGACAGTGACCCGGGAAGGGACCACAAAAGATTGGCCTTATAAGGAGGAAACCCTTAAGTCTTACTATTCCGGAAGGATCACCCAGGTGTCTGAGAAAGAATTTGAAACTCTTTTAGGGTATCCGGTTCCCGATGGAAAATGGTCTGGAGATTTGAGCTTAAATGATGCACTCTGTCAGATGTATTATGCAAAAAGTCCATTGGCCAGACTGGTCTGGCGGATTCTGACAGGCTTAAAAAACAAGAGCGAAGAAAAGGGAAAGCCGGATTTAAACCTCTTATTCATTTATAACATGCCGTTCCGTGGGATCGCCAAGATGACCGGCGGAGCAGTCAGCATGGAAATGGCGGAGGGGATGGTTTTGGCGGTGAACGGCCATTTTTTCCGTGGGATGAGACGAATCATCGGCGGATACTTTGCCAATGCAAAAGCAAACAGAGCTTATGAAAAAAAGCTCTCCGGTAAATAGAAGGGAGGGAGCACATGCTGTCACGAATAAAAGCCGGATGGAAGACCTTTGCGGGCAGCCATCCGACCTTAGCACAATTTTTAATATTTTTTCTCGTGTCCAACGGAGTTACGGTATTGCAGATGATTTTGATGCCGGTTTTCCGGAACATTTTCGGAATGACTTCCCTGGTGGATACAAATTTCCAGATATGGCATGTGGGCTCCAATTTAGACGGCACGCCCTATTATATATTTAATTACGGAGCGGGCGCGCTTTCCGCCGGCGGGGGCGGAGGTCTTGCGTATTTTCTGGCAGTGGAGATTACCATGGGAATCGCCCAGGTCATCAACTTTTTTCTTCAGAGGAATGTTACCTTTAAGGCCAATAACAGTGCAGCAAAGGCAGCGGTGTGGTATGTGATCGCCTATATCATCATAACCATCGGCGCAGCCGCTTTGCAGGGCATTTATAAGGCACCGGTCTATCATCTGTTCATGAACGGTTTAAACCTGGGCGGAGGGGGAGAGACCATTGCAGATGTAATCACTATGCTGATCAATTCTGCGATTTCCTTCTGGGTGTTCTTTCCCATCTTTAAAATCATATTTAAAAATAGTGAAAAATAAGCGGAACCTGTAAAGAGCTGTAAATGCATTAGTAAAGTCAGGCAGCCCGTATGAAGTTTGTTCATACGGGCTGCCTGATTTTATTGTGCTTAATCTCTTTTTATGCCGTTAGGCAGGGGAGTGGCCAATGTCTCTTCCTGGATCGGTATGAGAATCTGAAGGCGGAACCAGTTATCACTGGAAGAAATGGTCATGGAACCGCTGTATTTTTCCACTGCGGCCTGAATGCTCTTTAACCCATACCCATGATACAGCTTATTACTTTTCGTGGTGGGAGGAAGGCTGCCGGTCACCATGGCCAGCTGGTTTTCCAGATAATTTTCACACTGGATCATTAAAAATTGGTTTCGTTTGAATATGGAGAGATTGATCAGCCTTTTTTCCGGATCTCCATACTGGGAAACACATTCGATGGCATTATCAAGAGCATTTCCAAAGATGGAACAGATGTCTTTTACATGAAGAAAGGAAATCAGTTTTCCATCAGCCATGCAGGTTAAGGTGATCTTATTTTGGGCGCAGTAGGTGCTTTTGGTAGTCAGTACTACATCTAATACCTGATTCCCTGTATTGGCCATAGCCTCTTGGGTAAGAATGGCTTTCTCCATTTCCGATAGGTATTGTTCCCGCTTTTGGGGATCTTTTTCCGCCCGGATGGCAATCATGTAATGCTTTAGATCATGGAATTCCCGTCTTAACAGTTCCATGTTGTCAATGGCCATGCGGTACTGGTCGTACTGACGCTGTAAGACTCCGTTCATTGCATGGTTTTCGCTGCGGACCTGCAGTTCTTTTCTTCTGTTCTGCTGGGCAAATAGCATCAGGAGCCCTCCGAAATCCACCAGGGTCCTTACATAGAGCAGAGAACTGGTGGAGCTGGAAAAGGGGGTATTGGGCATGACAAAGCTGATATTGCTGATTAAAAAGGCGCCCAGAGCAATAAAAACAGCACCAAGAAGCTCCTTCCGTTCCACTTCCATTCCCTCATCCTTTGGAATGTGTTCTTTTTCCAGAAAATAATATCCCGTATAAATACAGCCATAGGAAACCACCATGATCAAGACAGAAAGGGTCCTGCTCACCCGCCCGGAGCTTAGGGCCCACCAGACATATAGCTGCCACTGGAAAGAGGCAGTAAACTCCGCCAGAACAAAAGCGCGGACGCAAAGGAATCCTGCGTCATAAGGGGAGATCCTGCAGGAGGCATAGATGGAAAAATACATCATCAGGATGGCGGTGATCATTCCAGGAAACCATAAGTACAGAGGAAGTATGCCGGCGATTAAGTGGAGAAGAAAAAACAAGCCAAGCATGCCCGCAAAAGAAGCGGCCAGCGTCAGTCCCTTAAGCCTTCTTCGGAGCATGAGGATGTAGCTGATGCAGGCACACCATTCGGCCAGAGCGGTAAAGGGGCGGGGCGTATTCATGAGTTCGCCTAAGTTCATCGGCTTAACCTCCCATATATTCGGCCAGGCATTCCATAAATGATTTTTTCCGGCTCCGGCTAACGGGAATCCGTTCGCCTGAAAACAGCAGCACCTCGTTAGGCAGGCAGCCAGTCACATGTTTTAAATTAACCAGATAGGCATTGTGGCACTTGGTAAATCCAAAGGTTTTTAGAGCCTCTTCCAACCGTTTCATAGGGCCGGAAGCCACATAATTTCCTTTGTCCGTATGGATGAGGACATGGTGGAGCTGGCTTTCGATGTAATAGACGGAGTCCGCGCTCAGCCGCATGGTACCTTCGGGCCTGTCTATACTGATATAGTGTATTGCCTGGCGTTTTAAGATTCTGCCCACAGCTTTATTTAAGATTTGTGAAAAGGAAAGATAGGGCACTGGTTTTAATATATAACCCAGAGCGTCTACCGAATAACCCTCCACTGCAAACTGGGAGGAGGAGGTGATGAAAATAAAGATCACATCCTCATCAAGTTCCCTGATCTTTTGTGCCGTTTTCATGCCATTTAAATATTTCATCTGAATGTCAAGCAAGATGATATCATAGCTGGCAGTATAGTCCGATACAATATCAAGGCCGTCGGTAAAAGTCTGAATCTGAAAGCTGACGGAATGGTCTTTTTTGTACCGGGCAAGGTAGTTTTTCAGCGTTTCCACGTATTCCATTTCATCTTCTACAATTGCGATTTTAATCATATCTTTGTCCTCAAACCGGTCATTCATTTTCTACTATAAAAGTATAGCATGAGCACAAAAAAAATCCAAGGTATTTTACAGGAGCAAGTCTTTGGGAAATAAAGCAGGTGAAGAGGCCATGCATGTGATAAGATATTACTAAGTTAAAGGATTAAATAGAAAAAAGCATGGAGTCAGAAGAGTTAATCAATCGATGGAAAAGGAGTAAAGGGAGCATATGTTTTACAATCACTTTGGAATAGTGATGAAATTTTGCAATCATAGTTCTGTAAAATGTCTAGATAAACAAAATCAAGAAAGGGCAAAAATTGCCTGGAGGATGTCATGAAATTAGTTACATACGAGGTTGGCCGGAGAAAAGATATCGGGGTAGTGAATAAGGACGAGATGTAGATCTTTCCTCTCAGGGCATTTGGTATGGGGTATAAGGAGATGCTGGAGGTCATCAAGGGACTTTCTCAGTCTGAGCTTGACTTACTGGAACATGCCGAGCGCCCCAATGCTGTTTATTTCTCCAAGAGAGTGAATGAGGCAGTGGATCCATACGGTGAGATTTTAAGCCACAGTGATATGGTGGACAGCCTGTATTCTGACTGCAGGTTCCATATCCTATCCGCCGGAGCTTGGCATTCAGTCCAAGGTAAATGGAGAGCTGAGACAGGACAGCAATACCCGGCTCATGATATTTAATATAGACCATATAGTCAGCGAGCTGTCTAAGGGGATGACCCTTAGGGCAGGAACGATTATTTCCACCGGTACGCCTAAGGGTGTTGGAATGGGATTTGAACCGCCGAAGTTTTTGGTGGCAGGTGATGAAATGGAATGCCTGATCGAGGGGATCGGGGCCATTAAAAATAAGGTTGTGTAAGATTATATAGCTGCCTTTACAAAGAGGCTTTTGCAAAACAGCTGATCAGCTATGGAGCAAAGGCCTCTTTGTATGCACTGAAATGGAAACTATGAGACCCAGCTCCTGACCTGTTATTAAATTAACGAAAGTGGGCATTGAAATTTATATATATATTACAATAAAATGGATTATATGTTCAGAATATTAGACAGTTTGCCAGAATAATGGATTGCTCCGTAAGAAATGAGATAATATAATAATCTTACAGATATTTTAACCGCAGCGGGCGGGCCGGCGAACTGGATACGGTGGTAACCTTGGCGATGAAAGGAATGGGGACTTCATCAGGGTAACATAAGAAATCGAAACGTTGAAAAAAGCAGCCGCCCGCCGCCCACTCAGCAGTACAACCAAAGGAGGATAATGGAAATGAAAAAAAGAATGATTTCAATGTTATGCGCGGCGGCAGTAGCAACAAGCCTGGCAGGATGTTCTGGTGATACCAGTCCAGCGTCGGGGAAAAATGCGGACACACAGGCGCCCAAGACAGAGGCAGGCACAGAGGCTGAGAAAGAGGAGGGTGCAGCAGCTTCAAAAGAGAAGCTGATTATCTATAGTCCTCTTACCGAGTCCATGATCGACTCCATGCTGGCTATGTTTGAGGAAGATACCGGTATTGATGCAGAGTGTCTGGCTATGGGTACAGGAGACGCATTAAAGCGAATCCAGACAGAGGCAGACAAACCACAGGCAGATATCCTCTGGTCGGGAACCATAGGCACTGTGAAAAATAAGAGCGAATATTTTGCTGATTACATAGCTGTTAATGAGGATGCTTTCTATGATGAATACAAGAACACAGAGGGCAATATGACACGTTTTGATACCATCCCATCTGTCATCATGGTAAACACAGACTTAATTGGAGATATCAAGATTGAGGGATACGAAGACCTGCTGAATCCGGAGTTAAAGGGCAAGATTGCATTTGCAGATCCGGCAGCTTCTTCCTCCTCTTTTGAGCATCTGGTAAATATGCTTTATGCCATGGGCGGCGGCAGCCCGGACAATGGCTGGGATTATGTAAAACAATTCTGTACACAGCTGGACGGCAAGCTTTTAGGCGGTTCCTCTGCAGTATATAAGGGCGTTGCAGATGGAGAGTACACCGTGGGCCTTACCTTTGAACAAGGTTCTGCACAGTATGTAGGCGCTGGTTCTCCTGTGAAGACTGTTTACATGAACGAGGGCGTTATCTTCCGGGGCGATGGCGTGTATATCATCAAGGGATGCCAGAATGAGAAAAATGCTCAGATATTCATAGACTGGCTTACCAACAAGGAAGTACAGGAATTCATGAACAATACTCAGTATAGAAGGACTATCCGCAAGGACGTGGAGGCAGGAGATGCCATGGTTCCGATGGATCAGATCAAGGTAATCCAGGATGATGAGACCGATACAGCAGCTCACAAGTCTGAGTGGTTAAATGAGTTTAAGGAGATGTTCACAGAGTAAGGCCGTATCGGATAAAGGATACCGGCAGTACTGGACTATATACACCGGGGGCGTGGCTTCATATGTCACCCCCCTTCATTTTAGAGGAATTGAGGGAAACGTATGAGTGTTTCAATCGGAATCGGCAATGTAGTGAAAAAATATGGAGATCTGACCATCATACCGGACTTATCCGCCTATATTAAAAATGGAGAGTTCTTTACGCTCCTTGGGCCTTCCGGTTGTGGTAAGACAACGCTGCTGCGGATGATAGCGGGCTTTAACAGCATTGAAGGGGGAACCATAAAGTTTGATGAAGAGGTCATAAATGACATTCCCGCCCAGAAGAGGAATATCGGAATGGTATTCCAGAGTTATGCCATTTTCCCGCATTTAACGGTCAGGCAGAACGTGGAATACGGCTTAAAGATCCGCAAGGTGCCCAAGGAGCAGATGAGGGACAGGATTGATGAGATCCTTAAAGTGGTTAAGATAGACGAGTACCAGGATCGTCTGCCGGAGCGCCTGTCAGGAGGGCAGCAGCAGAGAGTGGCCCTGGCCAGGGCAATCGTAATCCACCCCCAGGTGCTTCTCATGGATGAACCCCTGTCCAACCTGGATGCAAAACTTCGTATTGAGATGCGAAGCGCCATCCGTGACGTGCAGAAGCAGGTGGGTATTACCACCGTATATGTAACCCATGACCAGGAGGAAGCTTTAGCCATATCAGACCGGATTGCAGTCATGAGGCAGGGAATCATCCAGCAGATAGGCTCCCCCCAGGACATCTACGCCCGGCCTTACAATGCATTTGTATCCACCTTCATCGGGCACTCCAACCTGTTCTTTGGTACCATAAGGAAGCAGGGAGACGTTCCGACAGTGGTGTTCAGCAATGAATACCAGGTGTTCATGCCCAACCTTGCAGACACGGTTACAGAAGGGCAGAAGGCAGTAATATCTGTGCGTCCTGAGGAATTTTCCTTAAATGAGGAGGGAATGGAGTGTGAGATCATCAGCAGGACCTTCCTTGGGAAGTACACCAACTATTTCCTTCGTTTCCCTGACGGCATGACGCTGGATAACCAGCCCAGCATTGAATACTCCCAGGATCTGGGTCACGTGGACCGCATATTCGGTGTGGGAGAGAAGATCCGCTTAAGGCCTAACCCCAACAAAATCAATGTGTTTACCGAAGGCCTGGAACGGAGTCTGATAAAGGATGTGAAGAAATATGACGAATAAAAAAATCAGGTGGGATTTTTGGACCATTGTGACTGTAGTCATTCTCGCACTGTTTGCCATATTCCTTTTGTATCCGCTGATAAGCCTTTTCCTAAGCGGTTTTAAGGATACGGAGACCGGTATCTGGACTATGGATAATTATGCCAGATTTTTTTCAAAGAAATATTATAAGAGCGCACTGCTAAACTCATTTAAGCTGACGATCAGCGTGACTCTGGTGGCAATCCTGCTGGGAGTGCCTCTGGCTTACTTTATGTCATTTTACAAGATAAAGGGAAAAGGGATTCTGGAGATCCTCTTTATCATTTCTATGATGAGTCCTAACTTTATCGGTGCTTATTCCTGGATACTCCTTCTGGGAAGAAGCGGTACCGTGACCCGGTTTTTAAAGGGTATGGGGATCCATATGCCATCCATTTATGGGTTTGGGGGTATGCTTCTGGTGTTTGCCTTAAAGCTATACCCATTTATCTACATGTATGTGTCGGGAGCTCTTAAAAAGATTGACGTAGCCCTGTCTGAAGCGGCTGAGAGCCTTGGGTGCGGCGGACTCCGGAAGGTATTTACCGTTATCATGCCTCTGGTGACTCCTACCCTGATTGCAGCTGCCCTGTTGGTATTTATGAACTGTATGGCAGACTTTGGTACGCCGGCCTTAATCGGTGAGGGCTACCGTGTCATGCCTACCCTGGTTTACTCAGAATTCGTAGGGGAGACAGGCGGATCCGCGAACTTTGCGGCCTGCATGGCTACCATCATGGTGGTGGTGACAGCCACTATATTCCTGATACAGAAGTGGTATGTGAATACCAAGTCCTTTGCCATGAGCTCCATGAGACCAATTCAGCCAAAGGCTGTCCACGGCATCAAGGGATTCCTGATTCATTTATATATCTACCTTCTGGCAGCAACTTCCATCATCCCGCAGTGCATGGTGATCTATACTTCCTTTCGGGCGACGAAGATGCAGGTATTCGTGGACGGCTTCTCCTTAGAAAGCTACCGCAAGGTATTTTCCACCGCAGTCCAGTCCATAAAGAATACATATCTTTACTGTCTGGCGGCCATCGTGATCATTATTGTCCTGGGTATGCTCATTGCCTACCTGGCAGTGAGGCGCAAGAACTGGCTGACCAACATCATTGACACCATTGCCATGTTCCCGTATATTGTTCCGGGTTCCGTACTTGGTATCACTCTGCTGATTGCATTTAACCATCCGCCGATGATGCTGGCAGGCTCTGCCATCATTATGATCATATCCCTTGTCATCCGCAGGCAGGCATATACCCTGCGTTCCAGCTCCGCCATTCTATACCAAATCAGTCCAAGTATGGAAGAGGCCGCTATCAGCCTGGGAGATTCCCCTTCCATGTCCTTTGTCAAGGTGACGGCCAAAATGATGCTGCCCGGGGTTGCATCCGGTGCGATTCTAAGCTGGATTACCCTGATCAACGAGCTTAGTTCCTCTGTCATGCTCTACACCGCAGGCACCAGGACCATGTCGGTCGCCATATACAACGAAGTTATCCGTGCCAGCTATGGTACAGCGGCGGCTCTGGCCACCATACTGACCATAACCACTGTTGTATCCCTGCTTATCTTCTTCAAGGTATCCGGTAACAAAGACGTGACAATGTAGGGGCCTTATGATAAACTAGGCATATAGATAACCGAAATGGATTTTAGAAAATACAGTTTAAAAGGTGCAGGCATATGGAGAAAAGAAAGCAAACATGTTTCAGGGATGAGATCCGGAAAAGTTTGATTTTCCATGCGCTTGTGCCTTGTTTTATATCACTGGTAGTGCTTCTTCTTGTGTTCACAGCCCTGGGATCTCAGCAGATCATAAGAAAAAGCAGAACCATGCTGGCGCATTTTTCCGGGGAATTTGAAGGGGTCATTACCAGCTACGTGGAAATGAATAAGAAGATGGCCCAGGAACTTGATATGGAGTCCTTTCAGGGGAAGCCTTCCTATAAGACGGAGACAGTATCCGGCATTTATCGCTTCTTAAACGGCCAGAGTTACAGGGGGAATTACTATCTTTTTGATGAGAACCGGAACGTGGTATTCTCTACGGATAGCCGGGCCAATGTGGTACAGTATATAGGAAATTATCTGCCGTGGAATACCACGGACCAGAAGTACAGCAAGAATGACTGTATATTTATCTATGACAGCACAGTGATAGACGGAAGGGCCCTTCCTGCATGGCTCATATTTGAAACCGTGGTGAAAGATGGAACACTAAAGGGATACAGCGGTTTTGTGCTGAAGGCCGATGCCTTTAAGGAGCGCCTGGGAAATATGGAACAGCCGGTGCTGCTGGTCAATAAGTTTAATCGTGTATTCACAGATGGGGCTTCACGGTTTCAGAATGACAGGGGAAAACTGGTGAAGGAATTCCGGGCTGGCAGGAACCTGGCGCGCTTTGGGAAACGATGGTATTATACGGCAGGACAATCTGTGCTGGGAGGGGAGGCCGCGGTATTGGTGGTCTACGACTGCACTTCTTTTGTACAGCTGTGTATCATGTCCTTAATGCTGGTAGCGTTCCTGGCTCTGGTGGTGGCGTTAGCAATTTACCGCAGTGCCGGTAAGGTGGCTGACAAAAAGACAGAGATTATATATGACCTCATAGGAGCCCTGGATCAGGTGGAGAAGGGGGATTTAGATGTGTTCTTAAATATCGCTTCCGGCGATGAATTCGAGCGGATCGGCCATTCCTTTAACACCATGATAGGCAGTATCCGCCATCTTCTGGTGCGTCATCAGGAACTGGCCAGGGAGAACATGCTTGCTACGGTCCAGATCCTGGAGTCCCAGTTCAACCCCCATTTCCTCTTCAATACCCTGGAATCCATACGGTATATGATAAAGTTTAAGCCGGGGGATGCAGAGAAGATGATAGTCTGCCTTTCCAGGATGCTGCGCTACAGCATCCAGAACGGCAAGGATGTGGTAACAGTGAAGGAGGAGATGGATTTCATTAACCGTTATCTTCAGGTAATGCTTTACCGGTATGGAGAACGGCTTAAGTACAGTGTGGAGCTGGAGGAGGAGAGCAGCCAGGCTTCCATACCCCGTATGGTGATGCAGCCCATAGTGGAGAATGCCATCAAGTATGGATTTGGGGAGGATCTGGACTGTCTGGAGATATCCATCCGTACCAGGATACAGAATGGCGTGCTTTCCATCATCATATCGGATGACGGGGTGGGCATTCCTGAAGGGCTTTTAAAGGAGCTTCAGTCGAATCTGGAATATCATCAGAACCAGATGAACCACATCGGCATCTATAATGTTCATAAACGAATCCGTTTGGTCTATGGAAATGAATACGGAGTCAGGATTGAAAGCGGGGTTAATGAGGGAACAATGGTGACTCTCAGGGTTCCCTGTGATGGAAACAAAAATGATTCGCGTACATAGAGGACTTGCATGTACAAATTTCAGAATACAGATTGGGGGAATCTGTAATGTTATTAAGAGTAGTGATTGTGGAAGATGAGGAAATCATCAGGAAGGGGCTTACCTTTGCCCTTAACTGGCTGGATATGGGGTGCGCCATTGCAGGTACGGCTAAGGACGGGGCAGAGGGGCTGGAAACCATCCGCAGGGAGCAGCCGGATATCGTGCTTACGGATATAAAGATGCCCAAGATGAACGGCCTTAAGATGGTGGAGAAGGCGTTGGAGGAGAGGCATTTCTACAGCCTGGTCCTAACCAGCTATTTGGAATTTGAACTGGCTCGTCAGGCTATCCACATGGGAGTCACAGATTATCTGTTAAAGCCTGTGGACGAGGATGAATTGAAGGAAGCGATTGATAAAATCAGGCAAAAGATCGCCTATGCCAGCAAGTACGAGAAGATAGAGAAGATATCGCAGGACAGGATACTGACGGTTTACGATGAATGGAAAATATTTGACAGCGCCCGGAGCAGCTTAGACCCATATGTGAAAAAGACATATGAACTTATAAAGCAGCATTATAACGAGAAGCTGAGCATCAACGATGTGGCAGAGAGCTTAGGTGTCAGCTCCAGCTATCTTAGCAGGAAGCTGAAATCAGAGCTTAACGCCACATTTGTAGATCTGCTGAACCAGTACAGGATCAGGAAAGCCATGAATATGTTAAATAAGGGAACTATGCGCATCTATGAAATATCGGATGAGTTAGGGTTTGGGGAGTACAAACATTTCTGCAGTGTATTTAAGAAGTATACCAATGTGACGCCCTCAGAGTTCTTAAAGAACGGAGGGGTGGCGGTGATGGGAGAAAAGGTATAAGAACTTAGCCGTCGCTTAACCGATTCCGGGCACTAAAAATGCACCTTGAAGAGCTTTAATAAACTGTTTCAAGGTGCATTTTCCTGTTTACAAGCTATTTCTCTGGCTAAAATACTGCTTTAAAATCATTTTGCAGCAGCCGTGATTTCATTAATAATTTTCCACTTTTCTTTCAAAATAAGCTTTTGGATGAGCACAGGTTGGACAGACTTCCGGAGCCTCCGGTCCTTCATGAATATAACCGCAGTTGCGGCACTTCCAGCCAAGAGGAGCATCGCCCTTAAAGGTTTTGTCGTTCTTTAAGCTGTCAAGCAGCTTTAAGTAACGTTTTTCATGAGCAGCTTCTACTTTTCCTACGAATTCAAATTTCAGAGCAAGTTCATTAAAGCCTTCTGCCCTTGCATCCTCTGCCATTTTCTTATACATATCGGTCCACTCGTAATTTTCACCGGCAGCGGCATCTGCTAAGTTTTCTTCCAAGGTACCAATGCCATGCAATTCCTTGAACCACATCTTAGCATGCTCTTTTTCCTGGTCAGCAGTTTCTAAGTACAGGGAAGCCATCTGCTCATAGCCGGCCTTTTTGGCAGCAGATGCATAATATGTATACTTGTTTCTTGCCATGGATTCGCCTGCAAAAGCATCCTTTAAGTTCTGTTCTGTTTTTGTTCCCGCATATTTGGACATCGTATAAACCCTCCTGATTTGAATATTGTATGATCGTTACATTGTAACTGGGGAGCGGTAGTTTATTATGCCGCTCCCTAAAGGTATATTAACCGAAGTATCTTTCTAATAAGCCCTGGAATGCTTTGCCGTGACGAGCCTCATCCTTTGCCATTTCATGTACTGTGTCATGAATTGCATCTAAGTTTAATGCCTTTGCACGTTTTGCAAGATCGAATTTACCGGCAGTTGCGCCATTCTCAGCAGCAACTCGTAATTCCAGGTTCTTCTTTGTGCTGGAAGTCACGCATTCGCCTAATAATTCTGCAAATTTAGAAGCATGCTCAGCCTCCTCGAAAGCAGCCTTCTCATAGTATAAGCCGATCTCAGGATAGCCTTCTCTGTGAGCAGCTCTTGACATTGCAAGATACATACCAACCTCAGAACATTCGCCTTCAAAGTTAGCTCTTAAATCCATCATGATGTCTTCCGGAGAACCCTGTGCAACGCCGATTTCATGCTCGCAAGCCCAGGACATATCTCCATCCTGCAACTTGAACTTTTCAGAAGCAGCCTTGCATACTGGACAGAACTCCGGAGCTGTCTCCCCTTCGTGAACGTAACCGCATACAGTACAAACCCATTTCTTCATGATCTCATGTCTCCTTTTTATTTTTAATATTTATAGTTGTTATTGATGATAATCGATAACAGTAATTATTACTGATATTAATTTACCATAACTTTATCCTGATGTCAAGTGTTATCGAGAATTATTTTCAAAACAATTCTTGCAAGTCCCATAGAAGTAAATCGTGTGACTGTCCACCGTGCCGTCCGCATGTTCCTGAGCCATATGGTTAATGTTATCCATAGGGGCCAGTGGCAGGTCACTGACTTTTCCGCAATGTTTACATACGAAATGGTAGTGGGGCGAAGTGTCCGCATCAAAACGGTCTGCGCCATCTCCGCATGTAAGCTTTTTGATTTCACCCAGCTCAACCAGAAGGTTTAAGTTGCGGTATACGGTTCCAAGGCTGATGTTGGGATATTCCTCACGGATCAATGTGTATAGAGCATCGGCAGTGGGATGGTCGTGCCTTGCCATTAGACAGGCTTTAATGGATTCCCGTTGACGGCTATACTTTAATGTTTTCATGGCCGCTCCTTTTCTAAAACAATAATTATATTAGTAACTGTTACTATTTAATAATAAAGGATTTCGGCCCTTTTGTCAATCCACAGTTATATTTTGGCTATATGTTTTCCCGTGCGATCCGTATGAACTCTTCCGTGGCCTGGGATAAATATCTGCCTTTGTAGCGGCCGAATGCCAGAACACCGTGACTGCGCCTGTAATTTAAGGAGAAAAAATGAAGTCCTGTCTTTTTCATCCCGGCATTAGGACTTCCGGACATGAACATTTTGGGGTAAAAGGTAATTCCCATTCCCTTGGCCGCAAGGGCAAGCACTGTTTCTATATTCTCTGTCTCCAAAAGAATGGAAGGAGTAAGCTGGGAATCTTCAAAGATTTCATCGGCAATGGTACGCACCCGGTTTCCCTTGTTGATGAGAAGGTAAGGGCAGTCCTTTAAAAGCTGCACGTCCGCATTTTCTTCCAGCACCTTTATCATCTCCTCCTGCTGTCCCGGAAAATACCGGTCCAGAATCTGATCTGGAACCACAAGAAGGATTTCCTCTTCACAAATAGGAACGGTTTCCACATGATCCACTTTAAAAGGAAGAAGGTCGATCATCAGATCGATGTTTCCGTGGATCAGGGCAGTGCTGAGCTCGGAAGAATTTCCCTCTACCAGATGGATCTCAATGTTTGGGAACTTTTCCTTATAAGCGGGAAGGATGGCAGGGAGAAGGAAGCGCCCCCTGGTATGGGAGATTCCGATGGAAAGCTGCCCCGTGGTAAAATCCTTGATATCGGCAAGCTCCCGGTAGGTTTCATCCTTTAGGTCCAGCATCTGCTTTGCCCGGAGCTTTAAAGCCCTGCCTGCGTAGGTCAGGGTAAGCGGCATGGTACGGTTGAAAAGCTGGACATCAAACTCCTTTTCCAGATTGGAAATATGGCTGCTTAAGGATTGCTGGGAGATGTACAGCTGTTTGGCAGCACGGGTGATATTTAATTCCTCCGCGACCGCCAGAAAATATTCCAGGTTCAGGAAGTTGATCATAGATAAGCCTCCAGCTTCGGAATATAGGGAATGAGCTTATTAAGGGAAGTGTTTACAATAAGCTCTTCCGGGAAATTCAATTCTTCAATAAGTTCTAAGGCTCTCACATGGTTTCCTACATCCGCTTCCGTATGGGCGTCGCTGTCAATGATGATGGAAGCCTTATAACGCTTGCAAAGCTCCAGCATGATCCGGTAATTTTCCGCGGCGTTCATTCTTGCGCTTAAGGGATGAAGGGAACTGGAATTAAGCTCCAAAAGGGTATGGTTTTCAGCAGCGGCGGAAACAAGGGTGTCATAATCCACCGGAAAACGGCTGTCATCAGGGTGGCCGATGATGTGGATCAGAGGATTT
>POVV01000204.1_pt1 | contig 47550 bp, 38 predicted proteins | sample 1560271 | NCBI WGS metagenome assembly POVV01 (sample SAMN08337232, study PRJNA429181) | Bioreactor metagenome, whole genome shotgun sequencing project. | biome: cows' rumen and soil; feature: anaerobic; isolation source: anaerobic chemostat enrichment culture, galacturonate as sole carbon... | reverse complement strand
ACAAACAAACCTGAAAAAAGAGGAAGAGAATTACAAGGTGGAAGTAAACGAGGCTCAGCAAAAGCAGAAAGATCTTCAAAAAATTCTGTCCCAAAAACAGCAACAAGCTCAAGCTTTAGATAGGCAGATAGCAAAACTGATAGCTGAAGAAGTCGCTCGTCAGGAAAGGGAGGCGAAACGGCGAGAAGAAGAACGTCTGCGAGCTGAAGCTGCTGCAAATAAGACCGCTGCCTCGACCTCGGCAAGAACAAAGACTACTACTACACCGAGAACTACTACATCAAAATCAACAGTAACAAAAGCTCCAGCTACCCCGGAAAACGTCACTTTGTCTAATAATTTTGCTTCAAATAAAGGTAGGCTTCCATATCCTATTTCCGGGAATTATACAATTACTACCCGATTTGGATCTCATCAGCATACTAAGTTTGTGACGACATCCAGCAGTGGTATCGATATTCGTTCTCAGGCAGGGGCAGAAGCTAAAGCTGTTTTCAATGGAGAGGTAACATATGTGGCTGCTATTCCGGGTTATAACACATGTATCATTGTCCGGCATGGTAATTATTATACTTTTTATGGAAATATACAAAGTATTTATATAAAGCAGGGAGATAAGGTTAAAACTGGTCAGACATTAGGGAAAGTTTATACTGATCCCGATACTGGTTATTCCGAAATACATTTTCAACTCTGGCAAGGAACAACCAAGATGAATCCCGAACCATGGTTAAGGTAATACCGGATGAGAAGGGAACAAATCATAGAGTTGCCCAAGGTTACAGACCGTCGCGGGAATCTTTCGTTTATAGAAGCGGAAAAGCATATTCCATTCCCTATTGCCCGTGCATACTGGATATACGATATTCCCGGTGGGCAAAAGCGGGGAAGCCATGCTTTTAAGTCCCAACATGAGGTAATTATAGCTTTGTCCGGTAGCTTCGATGTTTTGCTGGATGATGGTAAAGAAAAACGAGTGCATACTCTCAATCGTTCGTATATGGCACTGTATGTGCCGAATATGCTGTGGAGAAGCTTGGATAATTTTTCGACCAATGCTCTTTGCTTAGTGCTTACTTCCGGATCATATAGTGAAGACGATTATATAAGGAATTATAAAGACTTTAAGAAAGTGCTCGGAGCTGGAAATCGTATAAGCTCAGAAAAATCTTCTTTGTATGATGTGGTCAATCGTCAACCTCAATTTAATACTGTATCAGACTGTTCTTTGATAGAGTTTCCTATTATAAAAAATAGAGCAGGAAGTATAACTCCCGTGCATGGTGGAGAGACAATTCCTTTTGGCATTAATAGAGTTTTCTATATTTATGATATCCCATCGGGAGCGAAACGGGGTATGCATGCTCACAAGCATTGTCATGAGATCTTAATAGCAGCCAGTGGTAGCTTTGAGGTGGAATTGAATGACGGTGTAAATAAGAAAACCGTTTTATTGAATCGTCCGACGTATGGCTTGCATATTCCTCCCGGAGTATGGGCTACCGAAAGAGAATATTCCTCTGGAGTTGTTTGTCTCGCATTGGCATCTGATGTGTACGACATAGATGACTATATTAATACATATGCCGACTTTAAAAAGTATCGTCAAGATGGAGATAAAAATATATAAACCCGAATATAAGGAAGATTGGGATGCTTTTGTCGGTTCTTCAAAGAACGGAACTTTTCTGCATTATAGGGATTTTATTGAATATCATGGTGATAGATTCGAGGATTATTCCTTGATGTTTTACATAGATGGAGATTTGGTTGCGTTAATGCCCGGACACATTACAGGCAAGGCGTATTACTCTCATCAGGGTTTGACTTATGGAGGTCTGATTATGTCTTCGAAAACAACAGCGTCGAATGTGTTGAAAGTTTTTGAATATCTCACCGTTACACTGCGTCATCAGGGTATAAAGCAGATTGTGTATAAGGCGATTCCTCACATGTATCATAGGCTCCCGTCTGAAGAAGACTTATATGCGTTATTTCGTTATAAAGCAGTTTTGTCTGAACGGAATATATCTTCTACAATATTATTGCCAAATGAACTTAGATATTCTGATTCCCGAAAGAATGGACTGAAGAAAGCCGATAAGAATGAGTTGATAGTTCAGAAGACTGATGATTTCTCCTGTTTTTGGCAGATATTAGAGAATAATCTGAGTAGCAAATATGATAGAATGCCTGTGCATTCATTGGCTGAGATAAGATATCTTAAGGAGAAATTTCCTGATAATATTCATCTTTTTGTCGCTGTTACTCCGAATGATGAAACACTAGGAGGATGCCTTGTTTTTGAAATGGAAAATATAGTGCATGCTCAATATACAGCAGCAACGGATGAGGGTAAAAGCCGTGGTGCCATAGATTTGCTAATAGACCATATAGTCATAACCTATTCTCATAAAACTTATTTTGATTACGGAACATCTACAGAGAATAATGGACTTTATCTCAACGAAAGTCTTATCTATCAAAAAGAGGGTTTTGGCGCCAGAGGTACCGTATATGATATTTATACAATAAATTTATAGTTCTACAAAATATAAATCTGTATCTTGTTTATTTATAGTGAATTGTTAATACGTCCTGTTCCCTTATTATTGATAGATATAACTAATTAAGTCAAAATAACCATTGATTAAGTCAAAATAACCCCCTCTTAATAATTTAAACTCACTATTTTTGTATAAAAATCATCGAACCATGAAAATACCTCTTTTAAACAAATATTTAAGAAGTAGGAAATATTTCCCTCTTTTCTTGTTTGTGTGTGCGCAAACATTTTTCTTAGGTGTAGCTGCACAGGTAGTTACGAAAAGTGTTACAGTAAAGAATACTTCATCTCAGGATATTACTGATTATACCCTTGAGATTCCGGCTAAAAAACTGAATTTACCTCTAGGTAATTATGTCGCTACGGTTGGCGACAAAAATGTCCCTGTGGAGATTATCCAAAATATGAAGGGCGAATTGACAGCGATCTTGCCGATTGAAAAAATAGAAGCAAATAAAACTTTAAAAGTAGCTATTAAAACAGGTACAGCCGATAGCTATCCGAAACGAACCTATGCAGAGCTGTCTCACAAGATAGGGGGGCAATTCGAGGGGCATAAATATGTTGGTGGGTACTCATGGGTAAAGCCAAACTATATAACTCTTCCGGGAGATTTTCGTGATCATTCTTATTATATAAAATATGAAGGTCCGGGCTGGGAAAGTGATAAGGTTGCTTTTCGTTTCTATCTTGATAACAGAAATGGCATAGACGTCTTTGCTAAGAAAACATCAGATATAGTACTTCCTGCAGTAGGAGTCGATGGTTTCGATAATTATCATAATATGGCCGATTGGGGTATGGATAACATGAAAGTCGGTAAAACTTTAGGTCTAGGCTCTATTGCTGTGTGGAATGGGCAAAAGGCTGCGCGTGTAGAGAAGAAAGATAGTGTGACATGTTATATCCCTGCTGATGGAAAGATTCGTTCGCAGGTAAAAACTACCTATTATGGATGGGAAGCCAATTATATTAAATGTGATTTGACTTCGCTTATATCAATAGATGCAGGAAACAGAGCGTCACACATGGAGCTGTTTGTCAATAAGAGTGTTGTTGATAATATAGCTACGGGTATTTTTAAAGATAAAAATGGCGAACTCATAATAAAAAATGAACCAAGCAGTACTTGGTCATATATTGCGACATTCGGAAAACAGAGTTTGAATAAGGATATGCAGGGCTTGGCTATTTTTGCTCGCACAAAACAAATAAAGAAAATTACAGAAGATGATCTGAATCATGTTCTTGTGCTCTCGCCTGAAAATGGATATGTAGAGTACTACTTTATGCCTACATGGGAATTGGATAAAGAACCTATTGCCACCAAAGAGGCTTTCATACAGTGTGTCGAAGGTTTTTTGAATAAACTAAATCATCCACTTACCTATTCTGTTAAATAATAATTAAAAACAACTAAATAATTTATACCAATGAAAGAACTTAATAAAACCACAGTAGAAAAGAAAAACTTACCTGTAAAGATACTTCAATTTGGTGAAGGTAATTTTTTGAGAGCCTTTGTTGATTGGATGATTGACAAAGCAAACGACGCAGGAGTAATGAATCATGGCATTGTGGCTGTGCAGCCAATTGCAGGAGGCGATACTATGATCAAAATGTTCAAAGATCAGGATTGCCTTTATCATGTTTATCTGGAGGGAATAAAAGACAAGAAGCCAGTAAAAGAGGTTGCTCTTGTAAAAAGCATTGTGGATATAATGAATCCTTATAGCCAGTATGCAGAATACGAAAAATTGTTTCTGAGCGAAGAGTTGGAAATGATCATCTCCAATACTACAGAGGCTGGTATTCGTTACGAAGAAGGAGATGATTTGACGGCAACGCCACCGAAGTCGTTCCCTGCTAAGATGACCGCTTTATTACATAAACGTTATAAAAAATTCAATGGAGATCCGAATAAAGGGTTGTTGATTATATGCTGCGAACTTATTGAAGATAATGGCTCTACTTTGCGCGAATATGTATTGAAGCATGCTAAATATAATAATTTGGAAGAAGATTTTATCAACTGGGTAAATACTGCGTGCCATTTTTACGATACATTGGTAGACCGCATCGTTCCCGGATTCCCTCGCGAAAATATCGATGAGATAAAAGCTGAACTTGGCTTCAATGATAACCTAGTAGTGAAAGGTGAATATTTCCATGTTTGGGCAATTGGCGGTGATAGCATCATTAAAGAAAAGTTCCCATTGGATAAGGCCGGATTGAATGTATTGTTCATGGATGATATAAAAGCCTTCCGTGCTAAAAAAGTTCGTATATTGAACGGTTCACATACTGCAATGGTTCCTGTGGCTCTGCAACTTGGTTGTGAAACAGTAATGGATGCTTTTAACACTCCGGAAGTAGAAAAATATATCAACCATATGGTAGCTCAAGAAGTGCTTCCTTGTATTGATGAAGACCCAGAAGAATTGAAGGCTTTTGCAGCTAAGATATTAGAGCGTTTCTATAATCCTTATTTGAAGCATTATCTGAAAGATATATCGTTGAACTCTATCTCGAAATGGGAGACACGTGATTATCCGACAGTGTATGATAATTGTAAAAAATTAGGAAAGAATGCTAAACTGACAACTTTCTCCTTTGCTGCATTGTTAGTACTCTACTCAGGACAATCAGGTGCTAAGAACTTTACACCGAACGATACCCCTGAGTTTATTGAATTTATTCAAAAGAATTTCAATAAGAACGATATCAAAGGATGGGTATCTGCTGTGGTAAGCAATAAAGCAATGTGGAAAGAAAACTTTGCTGAAGTATCTTCTTTCGTAGATGAAGTATCCAAGGATGCAGAACTAATTCTTAATAAAGGAATGTTAGAAGCTTTAAAAGAAGTAATTGCTTAAAGAGAGAGGAGTATGTCTGTAAATAACGATTGTTTATACTGCACACGTAATCAGACTCAAAAAGATCTGATGATTGAAATATGTGATTTGAAAGTATCCACTGTCTTTTTGTTTAGAGAGCAAACATATCATGGGCGCTGTATCGTAGCTTACAAAGATCATGCAACAGAATTGTATGAGCTTGAGGGCGAAGCATTATTAGCCTATATGGAAGACGTAAATAAAGTGGCGAAGGTGATGAAAGAGCTTTTTAACCCAGTGAAAATAAATTACGGGGCATATTCTGATAAACTTCCACATTTGCATTTTCACTTGGTTCCTAAATATACTGACGGGCCGGATTTCGGAGGCACATTTACAATGAATCCTCAGAAAGAATATTTATCTGACGAGGAATATATGGAAATGGTTATTTCCATCAAAAGCAAACTAAAATAGGAGAGTTATTCTATGAACAAATATTTAAAAATAGCCCCGACGGACAATGTCTGTGTTGCCATAGAAGATTTGGTTGCAGGCGATGTCCTGAATATTGAAGGGGCTGAAGTTACGATCAAAGATCCGATTACTACAGGACATAAATTCGCAATAAAAGAGATTAAAGAAAACGAGGATGTCATCAAGTATGGTTATCCTATCGGCCATGCTACGACAGATATACATGTTGGAGAGCATGTGCACACCCATAATGTGAAGACAAATCTGCACGATGATTTGCAATATTCATATGCGCCTGTACATCCAAAATTGGATATCAAGAAAAGTGATCTGAAAATAAACGGTTACTTACGTTATAATGGTGAAATGGGTATCCGTAACGAATTGTGGATTGTTCCTACAGTAGGTTGTGTAAACGGACAAGCACAAGCTATTATCAATCGCGTGAAATCGGAACTTGATGTATCGCATATTGATGATATTCGTGTTTATACGCATAATTATGGCTGTTCGCAATTAGGTGATGACCATGTGAATACGCAGAAGGCATTAGCTGCCCTAGCCAAACATCCGAATGCGGGAGGTGTGCTGGTAATGAGTCTTGGTTGTGAAAATAATCAACAAAAGGACTTCAAAAAAGTAATGGGAGAATGGGACGAGAATCGTGTCCGTTTTCTTATTTCGCAAGAAGTGCAAGATGAGATAGAAACAGGCTTTCAGATGATGAAAGAGCTGGTAGAATATATGCGCAAGGATAAACGCGAACCTCTGCCCCTTTCGAAACTGAAAGTTGGGTTAAAATGTGGAGGTAGCGATGGCTTTTCCGGAATTACGGCTAATCCGTTAGTTGGGCAGTTCTCCGACTGGCTGATCGCTCAGGGTGGAACAAGTATTTTAACTGAAGTACCCGAAATGTTCGGTGCTGAAACGATTTTGATGAATAGGGCTGAGAATGAAAAAGTTTTCAATGACACGGTCTTGTTAATAAATAATTTCAAGCATTATTTCCGAAGATTTGAGCAGCCAATTTACGAAAACCCTTCACCGGGAAATAAGGCTGGAGGTATTACCACCCTAGAAGATAAATCATTAGGTTGTACTCAAAAGGGAGGAAACTCGGAAGTTGTAGATGTACTCGATTATGGTCAGCCTGTAACTAAGCATGGCCTGAATCTGCTGAATGCTCCGGGTAATGACCTGGTTGCTGCATCGGCGTTGGCTATGTCGGGGTGTCAGATTGTATTATTTACTACCGGGCGTGGAACTCCATTTGGCGCATTTGTTCCTACAATGAAAATTTCGACTAATTCTAAGTTGTATAATTTCAAACAAAACTGGATCGACTTTAATGCCGGAGCTTTATTAGAAGGAAATAGCATGGAGAAGGTCTTGGATAATTTTGTTAATTTTACAGTAGAAGTCTGCGATGGCAAACATCTTAAGCATGAGGAAACAGGCTTTAAGGAAATAGCTATCTTTAAAACAGGAGTCACACTTTAATCTTATATTAAATTAATGTGAAGTCAGTAGGTTACTTTCGTAATCTGCTGATTTTTTTTGTATCGTTATATCGTTGTTTACTTTAGGAATATTAAATTTGCATCGCGGCATATAAAAGCCGGAAAATATCTATGGGTAAACATAAGGTAAGGCACAGTAAGACTTGCCAGAATTGCGGCTCTTTTGTTGAAAAAAATTATTGTCCGAATTGTGGGCAGGAAAATTCGGAGAGCCGTCACTCTTTCCATCATTTATTCACTCATTTCGTCTCCGATTTTCTTCATTATGATAGTTCATTCTGGAGGACGACTAAAACATTATTTATTTCTCCGGGGAAAATATCTACGGAATACATGGATGGTAAGAGAAAATCGTATGTCAATCCTTTTTCTTATTACATCTTTATTAGCTTCCTTACTTTCTTTATCCCTTTTATGCTAACCTATCCTGATGATGGAGAGGCTGAAAAGAAATCTAAAGTTCAGTTAGAGCAGGAAATGGCTGCTAAAGATAGTATTATCGCTGCCAATAGAGAGGTGGCTGAGAATATAAAGGATTCATTAAAGATTACAGGTTTAGAACGCAATGGTAATGCATATAATGTGGTGAAGAATGTAGTTAAGAATCTGGATGATGATACTCGGCAAGAAAAGGCTCTCGAGTTTTTTACTCACAATCTGCCCAAGGCGCTATTTGTTTACATGCCTATATTTGCATTTTGGATGTGGCTATTTCATAATCGGAAGAAACGCTATTATTTCGATAGTGGGATTTTTACCCTGCATTTCTTTTCGGTAGCCTTGCTATCAATAACAATCTGCATTTTATTCGATTGGATGTTTGCATGGTTAAAATGGGAGGCTCTAAGGACGTTTTTATGGATCTTCCTGGTCATTTATATTACATTTTATTTCTTTAGAGGAAACCGTGTTTTTTATGGTGAGTCCAGATTTAAATCTAATCTAAAGGCTTTTTTCCTTTTCAACATAAATACCTTCTTTATATTTGTCGTCCTTCTAGGATACGCTATATTGATAGCATACAAAATATATACTTAAGAAGCCTCTTTCTTCAGATGTAGAGTACAATAATAAAATAACCCTTTCAGATTCCGAAAGGGTTAAGTTTATTTAGTGAGAAGAGTTATTTTATTTCTGCATCTCTCGTAACTTAATTTTGGTAAGTACCTGCTTTGTGTTTAATGAGAAATCTGCATCCATCATCCATGCATAGAAGCTAGGCTCATGTTTTAATACTTCAGCCACGGACTTACCTTTATGTTTTCCAAAATTGAAGACCTCTATTCCATGCTCGTTTCTAATGATACGTCCTGCAAGATCGACATTGTCATTGAAAAATGAAAACTCTGATGCTAGTTTTTCTATATCATTTTCCAAATCGGAATATTTATCTAACTGGGCTTTCAGTACTTCGTATGTAGCAAGAGTATCGGCCTCAGCCGAGTGAGCATCGGTAAGCTCTCTATCACAGTAAAACCTATAGGCAGCCTCTAGTGTACGTTGCTCTTTTTTGTGGAAAATAATCTGGACGTCAATCATTTTTCGTTTGCTGAAATCGATATCAACACCTGCACGTAAAAATTCTTCGGCAAGTAAGGGGATGTCGAATCGGCTAGAATTAAAACCTGCTAAGTCGGCTCCTTCCATTTGGACGGCAAGTGATTTCGCTATTTGTTTGAATGTAGGACAATCCTTGACATCATCATCAGAAATACCATGTATAGCAGTGGACGAAGGAGGTATTGGCATCTCTGGGTTTATTCTCTTAGTTTTTACCTCTTCCTTTCCATTTGGATGTACTTTAAGATATGAGATTTCCACAATACGATCATGTATCGTATCTGTACCTGTTGTTTCGAGGTCGAAAAAGATAAGAGGATTCTTGAGATTAAGTTCCATAGGCTTAAGAAAAAGACTTTATCATTTTTCATTAGCGTGAAAAATGATAAAGCCGTGCGATTATTTAATTATTTATTTTTTAGTCGTTAAGCATCATCGGCATAAGTAGCATTAACAAGTCTTCGCTTTCTTCGTTTTCTACAGGAATAATCAATCCTGCACGTGAAGGATCTGATAACTCCAATGTAATATCTGAAGATGGGATGTTATTCAGAATTTCAATCAGAAAACTTGATTTAAATCCGATATTCATTGTTGTGCCTGCGTATTCGCAAGGAATAGTTTCTTCTGCCGCAGTGGAGAAATCTATATCTTGAGCCGATACAATAATATTCTTATCTGATAACTGTAATCGAATAAGGTTGCTTGCTTGATTAGAGAATACCGAAACTCGTTTCAGCGCATTCAAAAAAGTGAGGCGATCTAAATTTACTTTATTGGTATTGTTCTGCGGAATAACAGAATTATAGTTCGGATAACGTCCTTCAATGAATCGGCAAGTCATCGTATAGCTAGCCATCTTTATATATGCATTATTCTCATCGAATTTTATTTCTACTGTTTCAGCTTCTTTAGGTAAAAGAGCTTTTAAAAGATTCGCAGGTTTTTTAGGTAAGATAAACGAAGCTCTTTCCGTACCTTTTGCTGCTAAAGTTTTGCAACGAACCAATTTGTGCCCGTCAGATGCAACGAAAGTTAGATCTTCCGGTGTTATGTCAAAATAAACACCATTCATCACAGGACGCAACTCATCGTCGGCACTGGCAAATAGAGTACGATTGATTCCAGAGAAAAGAATCTGAGGTTCAATAGTTAAGCTGATGGCTGTTTCTTTCAATTCTTTTGGTTGAGGATAATCTTCTCCACTTTGTCCGATAAAATTATATTTTCCGTTATGAAAATAGATGAATGTTTCCAGATTGTCATTGTTTATCTCAAATGTAAGTGGTTGTTCCGGTAACTCTTTCAACGGATCGAGTAGATTTTTGGCATTCACAGCAAACTTTCCACTACCTTCAGCTTCATTTACTTCCAACGATGTTACCATACGGGTTTCAGAATCAGCTGCGGTCAGAGTTAACGTAGAACCATTTAGTTCTAATAGAAAGCAATCTAATATAGGTAATGTATTCTTTGAGTTTATCACCTTGCTTATAGCTTGCAGATGACTCAATAAAGCGGTACTGGAAACAACAAATTTCATATTTTCAGCTTATTTTAATATTTTATTTTCTCAGATTATTATTAGAGCAAATATAGGAATTTTTTCAGTTACTACAAGTACCTTCTTTGCAATTCGTTATTAATATATTTTAGAAAAAAAGAGTAGTTACAGTCTTCTGCAACTACTCCATTCGTCCCAATATCCAGTATTTTTTATGTTATTGCCTGCTGATAGGTGCCCTTTTCCCCTTGAGGGACTTCTTTCAGCTTTATTCTAATAACAAATGCTTCTCCACTGTTTTGAAATTCTGTTGGAATTGGAATGTCATAAAATATTGCTCCTGCCTTATTGCGTCCTCCGTCATTTATTATTGCAGATTCTCTATTAGATAGGAAGGTTGCACTTTCTATTACATACACGTTCCCTCTTGTTGTAGCTCTTGGAACTTTCACTTTCAATATATTGCTCACAGGTTTGTTAAATACTGTAAGGTATATCTCATCTCCTTTTTGAGTTGAAACACCCCAGTCTTGTTTTTCCAAAATGGAGTGATGTGTTCCATATACAGCTTCTCCATATTTAGCCATCCAGTCTCCTATGCTTTTGGCAATACGGTCTTCTTCCGGACGCATATTTCCTTTTCCATCAGGGCCAAAGTTTACAACAAAGTTGCCATCCAATGAGTTAGCCTGCAAGGTCATTTCTATCAAGTCGTATGGCGTTTTTACGTATGTCAACGTCCAATCCCTGTGGTATCCCCACTGATTCTCGGGGATAGTCATTACACAATCCCAATCATTTCCATTTACTTCGGCAAGACTATTCGGTAAATTTCTTTCAAACCGCTGATCGTAATCGTCTATTAAGTCGTTATTTGCGTCTACATGCCTATTTCCAAATTCGTCTGATCTGAAGCGGCTACCGATTATTAGTCCCGGGTGTTTGGCTCTTAGCTCTAGGCCAAGGCTATCTACCCAAGGTGCATTTTTTACCCACGCTACATCCCACGACCCGTCAAACCAGAGACCTTTGATTTTAGGGTAGTTATCTAAAAGCTCAATAAGTTGGTTACGTGTAAAGGACTTAAAATCTTCGTATTTTTTTTCTTGATCTTCAGTCTTGAATGGATTGACAGTTTCCCTTTCTCCGGCTTGAAAAGCTTTCTTTATTTCAGGAGAGTTTATATTTCCACCCGATACATAACCCGGATGGCTCCAATCAATAATGGAAAAGTACAAATAAACATCGATGCCCTCGGCTGAATAAGCGTCTACAATTTGCTTCACTATGTCTTTCTTATATGGAGTGTTACTTATTGTATAGTCTGTATATTTACTAGGCCACATGCAAAATCCGTCGTGATGTTTTGTTGTGAATATCACATATTTTGCACCCATCTGTTTCGCCTGCTTCGCCCATCTTGCAGCATCGAAATCTGTCGGGTTGAATTGCTTGTAAAGGTTGTCGTATTCTTCATTGGTTATTAGCCCCGAAGATCTGAACCATTCGGCAGCACCTCTGGAGGTTTTTCCATTCCATTGTCCACCCGGAATAGCATATACTCCCCAGTGAATAAATTGACCTAATCCATATTCACGCCAACGCTGCATTGCTGCGTCTGTTCGTTTACCTATTTGGTGCGCTCCATGTTTTAGAGGTATTCGTTCTTTTTTTTCACTTTGAGCAAAGCTTTGAAAAGAAAGCATAGTGCTCAACAAGATGATAAATACTGTAAGTTTTTTCATGGTTTTGTAATTATAGTCCTATATGTTCTTCTGTTTTTTCTATTGGAGTTGAATCTTCTGATTTTACTTTATTCTTTTCGGAGTAATTCCACACTATCTTATCTTCATAAGTTTTTCCATCTTTTGCGGCTTTTACCTCGATGATGTTCTCTCCTTCTTTTAGTTTCACGGTATTAAAGATATAATGTATCGAAGTCGTTCCTTCCGAGAAATCTTTTATTTCAACTCCGTTTACAAATAACTGAGGTATTCCAATATTAGAGTATACAGTTGCCGAAGTATACTCATTTTCTCGGTCTACTGCCCTGCGTTGAGTAAGATATAGCACAGGTTCTTTACTCCAATTGGCCTTGTACCAATAGAATGGATCTTTTTTTGTTTTTCGGTCGAATGTAACCAATCCTTTCATATTGCGGGAATGTACTCCTCCCTGCGATGACATCGGGGTGGCAAAATCGAATGTATTCCATATATATGATGCTATCAGGAAAGGGTGTTTGGCGATGACACCCCATTGTATCTCGTGGAATTTCGTACCCCATGTCTCATAATACTTCTTGTCATATCCACAGCAATCGCCCACTTCACCTACATTCTCTTTTTGTTGATTTATATTTGCCTCACCTCCATACTCAGAGAAAATAACATTGTAATCTGAAAATTCTTTTTCTGCTTTCTTTACCCAGTTGTCGATATCGCTAATTTTGCCACCATACCATCCGAAATAATGGTTTATGCCCTGAATATCGGCGTTGTTGTTTGCCGTAGCATCTATTTTATTATATCCACTTACAGATACTGTGTATCTATAAGGGTCTTCAGTCTTGGCCAGGTCATGAAGCGTTGTTGTTAGCGGAATGGTTTGTTCAAACGGGGTATATACTTCGTTGTGTAATCCCCACACATATATAGACGGATGGTTGTAGTTTTGACGGATGAGTTCAACCAACTGTTGCTTTGCATTTTCGGTTTCCAAAGTACTTACTCTATTCACAAACGGAATTTCTGCCCATACAATAAATCCGATGCTATCGCATTTCGCATATATCTGTTCTGCTTGCTGATAATGTGCAAAACGAATAGTTGTAGCTCCCATTTCTTTTATTATTTCGAGATCGGTATTATGGTCTTCTTTTGTTAAAGCACTACCTTTCTCCCACCAGTCCTGATGACGGCATGTTCCATACATCGGTACCTTTTTACCATTCAGATACATTCCATCTCCTGTTTTCATCTCGAAATGTCTCAGTCCTAATGGCTGTACAACTTCGTCTATAATTCTTTCCCCTGATACTATTTGAGTTACTACTTTGTATAGATATGGATCTTCCAATCCTTGCCATAGGTGAGGGTTGTTTACTTTGAAATTATGAGTAAAAAATTGTCTTCCCTGAGGGCTTACTTTTATCGGAGTTTCTTTTTTCGATTTGACGGTTTTACCATCCCTCTCATATATTGTGGTAACTAAATTAGTGTTTTGAACAGAACCGGTTTTATTCTCAATTTTTATTTTGATATTTACATCTGCCGATTTCTTTGTTACATTATCCTGAGATATATAGATTCCCGGCGAAGCGTAATCTGTAACGGCAATATTTAGTTTTTCTGTAACTATGAGTGAGATATCACGATAGATTCCCCCGTATACTCCAAATAACACATGGTTTACCGGTATTACATCCGGGCGTTCGCTGTTGTCTGCTTTTACTATTATTACGTTTTCTTCCCCGAATTTGAGTAGTCTGTCTATTTCAACTGTAAATGCAGAGTATGCACCAAGGTGTCTTCCTGCAAACTGATTGTTGACATATACTTCGGCTACAGATCCTACTCCTTCAAACCGAAGGTAAACTCGTTTGTCTTTTAATGAAACATCTGGCGTATATGTTTTCTTGTACATCCCTTCGCCTGTGTAGAAACGCTCTTGAGGGTTACGAAATGCTGATGTATTAGCCATGGCTGTCTGCATGTCTTTAGCATTCCATGTATGTGGAATTTTTACTTCATTCCATTCTCCACCGATATAGTTCGTTGATAGAATTGCGGGACTGTTATTGAACGGTCCTTTTTTGAAAGACCATCCATTGTTGAAAGGAGTTACCTCTCTCGCTGAAACAGATGTTAATATAGTGCAGCACAGTATCAGAGATAAAAGAATTCTTCTCATTTTATGGTTTTTAGGTTAATTTTATTATTGGTACAAACTTATTAGTTTATCCATTTAATTATTTACTCTTTTCATCTTTTGTTTTGTGTTATTTGCTTTTCTTGGTAATTATATGAAAAGAGCGGCTTTAAGGAGCCGCTCTTATTTATTTAGACTTATAGTAAATCGATACATCGTTCCAACTGAATTCCTCGCGACCCTTTTAGCAGGATATAGGAGTTGTCGATGGGGTGTTTTAGTAAATAGTCCCGCAACTCATTTAAGTTCTCGAAGCAGGGATAATCTGTTTTTACTTTACTGAAATGCTCTCCGATAAATAATACCTCGTTGAAGTTATGTTGAGTTATATAATCTGCTATTTTTTGATGTTCTAAATCTGAATCAACACCCAATTCTTTCATGTCTCCCAATATAAGAACCTTGTGCTGAACATCCATATGATCAAAGTTTTCTAATGCGGCATGCATGCTTGTCGGATTAGCGTTGTATGCATCTATGATCAGCATGTTCTTGTCCGTTTCTTTCAGCTGGGAACGATTGTTAGTCGGTTCATAATTAGCAATAGCCTTACAAATCCGATCCGAATTAATTCCCAGGTATTTTCCTGCCGTGATGGCAGCTAATAAGTTCGGAAGATTGTACTCTCCTATTAATTTTGTCTTTACCTTCTTTCGGGTGTTTAAGAATTTCCATTCAAATTCAAGATATGGGCTGATAGATACAACTTTGCCTGACACAAACAAGTCATCTTCTAGACCATAATATATAGAAGTTATCCCTTCAGACATCTCTCTGAGGAGTGTATTGGTATGATCGATAAATATTTTCCCGTCTTTTGTGTTGCGAATATATTCGTATAATTCACCTTTAGCCTTTACTACATTCTCGAATGAACCAAAACCTTCGATGTGAGCATGTCCCAAATTGGTTATAATACCATAGTTGGGCTCTGCTATCTCTGATAAGAATTTAATTTCGCCAACGTGACTGGCTCCCATTTCGACAATAGCTATCTCATGCTCTTTTTTAATGCGCAGCAGAGTCAAAGGGACTCCAATATGATTGTTTAGATTGCCTTGAGTAGAAATTACATTGTATTCCTGGGCTAGGACAGATGTTATTAACTCTTTGGTTGTAGTCTTCCCATTTGTTCCTGTAATTGCAATGATGGGTGTCTTTATTTGCTTACGATGGTAATTAGCCAACTTCTGCAATGTCTCAAGACTATTTTCTACAAGTATTATATTGGGGCGTGTGGCGTATTTGGCTTCATCTACGACTGCATAGCTACACCCTGAATCTATTGCCTTTTCTGCATATTCATTGCCATTGAAATTTGCCCCCTTGAGAGCGAAAAAAATAGAATTCGTAGGACTGTTGCGGGTATCTGTAGAAACTTCTGGATATTGTTTATATATACTATATAGTTCGGATATCTCCATGACTTTTATTTTTATCAATAAAACACCTTTTTAATCATTATGTTTTGGGAGTCGATAATAATATTTAAGGCACTGCGAATATAGCGGAAATAATTTGGATTGCATGTTTGCCTTAACGTTTTTTACTTTAAATAATATACCATGTTTGTGGTACTAAAATACCCTATTTGGGTGATTGTGTTATCTATAAAAAACGTATACCTTTGTCTTAATCAATAATAACAAATTAATACATGTAATGATATGGCAAAGATTGCAAAAAAACTTACAGATTTAATAGGAAATACTCCATTGCTGGAGCTGTCGAATTATAATAAGAAACACGGATTAAATGCTCATGTAATAGGTAAACTCGAGTATTTTAATCCTGCATCAAGCGTTAAAGACCGTATTGCAAATGCGATGATTGAAGATGCGGAGGTTGCAGGTATTTTAAAGCCAGATAGTGAACTTATAGAGCCTACAAGTGGTAATACGGGGATAGGGCTTGCTTTCGTTGCGGCAGCAAAGGGTTATAAATTGACTCTTACAATGCCGGAAACCATGAGTATAGAGCGTAGAAATTTATTGAAAGCTTTGGGGGCAAATATTGTTCTTACTCCAGGTCCTGAGGGAATGAAAGGGGCAATAGCGAAAGCCGAAGAGTTACAAAAAGAGAACCCGAAAGCGGTTATTCTTCAACAATTTGCAAACCCTTCAAACCCGGCTATCCATAGAAAAACAACGGCAGAGGAAATCTGGCGCGATACTGATGGAAAAGTAGATGTTTTTATTGCCGGAGTTGGTACCGGCGGTACTGTAAGTGGAGTGGGAGAAGTTTTGAAAAAATATAATCCTAATGTAAAGATCGTGGCTGTTGAGCCAGCCGATTCTCCGGTTTTGTCGGGAGGTAATCCCGGACCTCACAAAATACAGGGTATAGGTGCCGGTTTCGTTCCAAAAACTTATGATGGGTCAGTTGTAGACGAAATATTACAGGTGAGTAATGATGATGCTATACGTACAAGTCGAGAGCTTGCTCGTGAAGAAGGTTTACTTGTCGGTATCTCTTCCGGGGCGGCAGCTTATGCGGCAACAGTGTTGGCAAGAAAAGAAGAAAATAAAGGAAAGAATATAGTTGTTATACTACCCGATACAGGAGAACGTTATCTCTCTACGGTATTATATGCATTCGAAGAATATCCACTTTAAGATCAGTTGTTTAGGTTATTAAATTAAGTAGTTAAAGCAATTAGTGTGTGTCATGCTAATTGCTTATTTATAAACATGTTATTGGTATAAGCTATGAGTAATTATAAATTTGAAACATTGCAGGTCCATGCCGGACAAGAAAAAGAACCCATCACGCATTCGCGTGCAGTGCCAATTTATCAAACAACATCATATACATTTGATGATGCTCAACATGGTGCGGACTTGTTTGGTTTACGCAAATTCGGGAATATATATACCCGATTGATGAATCCAACCACAGATGTTTTTGAAAAGCGTATAGCTGCATTGGAAGGAGGAGCATCAGCTCTGGCAACCTCTTCAGGACAATCCGCGCAATTCATAGCTTTAAATAATATTTTGTCTGCCGGAGATAATTTTGTTTCCACATCTCATCTTTATGGGGGAACATATAATCAATTCAAGATTCAGTTCAAGCGCTTAGGGGTAGAGGCTCGCTTCACACCTGACGATGAGCCTGCATCTTTCGAAAAACTGATAGATGGCAAGACAAAGGCTCTCTATCTGGAAACAATTGGTAATCCCGATTTGAATATTCCTGACTTTGAAGCTATCGCTGCTGTTGCGGATAAGCATAATATTCCATTGATTGTAGATAATACATTCGGTGCAGGTGGAGCGATATTCCGCCCGTTAGAGCATGGTGCTACTATTGTTGTGGAAAGTGCTACTAAATGGATTGGAGGGCATGGGACTTCTCTTGGAGGTGTTATTGTCGATAGTGGTAAATTCAATTGGGGTAATGGTAAGTTTCCTGAATTTACAGAGCCTTCCGATGGATATCATGGACTTGTTTTCTGGGATGTTTTTGGTGCAAATGGTCCTTTCGGTAATATTGCTTTTACAATACGTGCTCGAGTAGAAGGGTTGCGTGATTGGGGTAATACTATTAGTCCATTTAACTCGTGGTTGTTGATACAAGGATTAGAGACTCTATCGTTGCGGGTAGAACGTCATGTGGAAAACGCATTGGCTGTAGCTAAATGGCTCGAAAAGCATCCAAAAGTGGAATATGTGAACTATCCCGGATTGGAAAATAGTCCATATCATGCACTTGCAAAAAAATATTTCAAGAGAGGCTTTGGTGGAGTGCTTTCTTTCAAGGTGAAAGGTGAAGGAGCTAATGCTGATAAATTAATAAACAGCCTTGAATTGATAAGTCACTTAGCTAATGTGGGGGATGCAAAGTCGCTGATTATTCATCCGGCTACAACCACTCACGAACAGCTTTCGGAAGAGGAAAAAGTTATAGCCGGAGCTATTCCTGGATTACTGCGGATCTCAGTTGGGATTGAATACATTGATGATATTATAGCCGATCTGGATCAGGCTCTTAGTAAGCTTTAATAGGATTATGTAAGGTATAAATATGGTAAGACCTGTCTTTTGAGGCAGGTCTTATTTTGTTATTTGCTTTAAGATGACAGTTTGCTTTTAAGGAGTTGTGATTTAGTATCCTTTTACTTAAAGGAGATATCATTTTTATTTTACTTATTGTTGTAGTATATTTGTTTGCTGAAAAATCTTTATATAAAGAATGAAAGAAAAAGAAATGATATTTGGCATTCGTGCCGTTATAGAAGCAATAGAAGCCGGAAAAGAAATAGACAAAGTTATCATAAAGCGTGAGCTTCAAGGTGATTTGTCAAAAGAGCTATTTGCTTTACTTAAGTCTCACAATATAGCTGTTCAGCGCGTTCCAATAGAGCGCCTAGATAGGTTTACCCGTAAGAATCATCAAGGTGTTATCGCTTTCCTGTCTGCCATCACATACGAACGTATTGAAGATATTATTCCATTTTTGTATGAAAACGGGAAAGACCCGTTTTTTCTGATTCTGGATGGTCTTACTGATGTTCGCAACTTTGGAGCTATTGCCCGGACATGTGAAGTCGCAGGTGTTAACGCAATAGTTATTCCAGCTAAAGGGAGTGTGACTGTTAATGCCGATGCGGTGAAAACATCAGCAGGAGCATTGTTGAAGATTCCTGTTTGTAAAGAACCAAATCTTACAGCAGCCATTCAACATATAAAGGATAGCGGTATAAAAGTCGTTGCTGCTACCGAGCGCGGAGCAGAGCTTTATACAAAAGTGGATTACTCTGGGCCTATTGCTATCGTGATGGGTTCTGAAGATGTTGGTGTATCGAATGATAATCTGCGGATTGCTGATAGTCTCGTTAAAATTCCTCAGTTTGGAACTATCGGTTCGTTGAACGTGTCGGTAGCGGCAGGGGTGTTGATTTACGAGGTTATTCGTCAGAAAGGAAATATTAATGACTAAGACTGCGCGCGATACTAATATTGAATTGTTGCGATTAGTTTTGATGTTTCTCATTGTGCTAATGCATGTTTTTCTGTTTCAATTAGCATTTCTAAATACCCCATCTGCATATATAATAAATTCATCTATAGCTTGCTTTTCGGTAATGGCCGTGAATTGTTATGTGTTTATATCTGGTTATTTCGGAATAAAAGTTAGCCTGAGATCTTTTCTGTCTTTTGTCTTGCAGGTATTGTTTTATTCGGTTGTTTTCTGTGGCATATCACTGTTTTTCTACTATCCGGATGTTTCATTAAGAAACATAATAAAGGCCTTTTTTCCTCTTCTTGCGGGTCAATGGTGGTTTGCATCCATATATATGGTTCTGTATATCTTGTCTCCGATTTTAAATTTTTCTATTGATAACTTAGAGCGGCGACAAGTATTAGTTATTCTGATAGGGCTTTTTACGTTCGACTGTATGGCGGATATACTGTTTGGCAATTCGACTTTGTCTGTCTCGGGGTATGGTATTTTTCATTTCATGGCATTATACAGCCTTGCCCGATATTTCTGTAAATATGATATTCAGATAAAGTTGCCTGTTCTTTGGTATATTGTTCCCGTTTTAATTTTAATAATCTCGATTTTGATAGGATATTATTATTTCGAAGCGAAAATTCATTGGTCTCTTTTTATATATAATAATCCATTGGTTATTATAGCGGCGATTGGATTTTTTTATACCTTTAAATCAATAAATATCAAGAGCAAATTCATAAATAAAATCGCATTATTGTCATTTGGGGTATACCTGATACATACTCATCCCTTTGTGTTCGATAAATGTATTGAGCCGATTGTTTTTTATATATCCAGTTTTAGTGGTATATTCTTGAAAATATTGGCTTTGGCCTTATTTGGTATTGTCATATTTGTTGTCTGTATTCTTATCGATAAATTAAGACAATTAATATGTACACCATTAGTTAATAAAATAAATGAAAAATTTGAAATATGAAAAAAATAATTGCAACAAACAATGCGCCAGCGGCCATAGGTCCATACAGCCAGGCTATAGAGGTAAATGGAATGATATTTCTTTCCGGACAGCTTCCCATTGATCCTACAACTGGGGATTTTGTGCCGGGCGGAGTTAAAGAGCAAACTGAGCAATGTTTTAAAAATATAAAAGCAATTCTTGCCGAAGCTGGTCTTACAGCGGATAATATCGTGAAAACTACAGTTCTGCTGAACGATATAGCTGGCTTTGCGGCTATGAATGAGGTGTATGGAGAGCAGTTTTCCGGAGCTTTTCCTGCGCGTTCGGCTTTTGCTGTAAAAGATTTACCGAAGGGTGCACTTGTGGAGATAGAAGTGATTGCTGCACGGTAATTTTCATAAAAATCATTTAATTTAAAATATCTCAGTAATTATTGCGTTTCTCTTTGTAGAAATATGAAAAAGATGATTATTGACGAAAAATATATGCAACGTTGCCTTCAGTTGGCCCTTAATGGAAAAGGATTTGTAAATCCCAATCCAATGGTGGGGGCTGTTGTTGTGCATAAAGGTAAGATAATCGGAGAAGGTTATCATCGTCGATATGGTGAAGCTCATGCTGAAGTGAATGCTATTAATAGTGTCGCAGATAAGTCTTTGCTAAAAGAGTCTACAATATATGTTTCGTTAGAGCCTTGCTCTCACTATGGAAAGACACCGCCATGTGCTCAGTTAATCATTGATATGGGGATCTCTCGTGTAGTGGTAGCATGTCTTGATCCTTATCCTGCGGTATCGGGTAGGGGAATCAAAATGTTGCAGGCTGAAGGTATTGATGTTGTTATTGGTGTTCTCGAAAAAGAAGCAAGAGAGTTGAATAAGGAGTTTTTTATCGCTCAAACTTGCGATAGGCCATATATCTACTTGAAGTGGGCGCAAACAAAAGATGGCTTCATTGATAAAGTCCGTCTTGATGGAGAAAAGCCTAGTCCTACGCCTATATCCAATGACTTTTGCCGGATGCTTGTTCACAAGAAAAGAGCAGAAGTCGGAGGTATTATGATTGGAACAAATACTGCAGTGAATGACAATCCTTCGCTAACAACAAGATATTGGTATGGCAGGAATCCTGTTCGTGTTATTCTCGATAGAATGGGGCGTATTCCACTCAGCTATACTGTTTTTGATGGTAAAGTAGAAACTATTGTTTTCACGGAGCAGGAAGTGATCCGACCTTTTGTTGAGAATTTGACTTTTATTAAGGTCGATTTTAATGAAAATCTTATTGAAAATATTCTGTTAATTTTAAAGAAACGTAAGATTAACTCTATATTGGTAGAAGGTGGGCGAGAGTTGTTGCAAAGCCTTATTGATAAACGATTGTGGGATGAAGCATATATCGAAACATCCCATACGTCTTTTGGGGATGGAGTTAAAGCTCCGATTATTGCAGGACGCACTATAAAAGAATGGAAATGGGGTACATCCAAGCAGATACAGCTTTGTCCTGATAACTATAAAATTGTATAAATATTAAATTTATTGACGTGTAAGCCGAAATTCTTTCTATTTTTGCACATTGATATTTGAATAAATCTGTTTAAACTAATGAAATTGAAGCAAATCACTAAGCTATTATTCGCCGTTTTTTCTGTCGTTACTTTAGCATCATGTAATGATAGTTCTACAACCTATATTACAGAGGATGCTTCAGCAAATGCTCAGATATACTCCTTAAGTCTAGCAGCAACACTCTCGGATGTTAGTAGTATTGATTCTGTTAATTTTCCGGTATTAGCAACAACGCGATTTTCAATAGATCAGTTTCAACGACTTATATATAATTCGGACTCACTGCCCTATAAGACCAGGTTGACAAAGTATATGGCAACACTTACCTATGAAAATCCATCTAAAATAGAAATATTGTATCCTAACGATTCTGTCGTTACATGGAGTACTACCGACTCTATAGATTTCTCTCTGCATCCCAAAATAAAGGTTACTCCAGCTAATGGTAAAGAGGCTGATGCCTGGACCTATACTGTTGATATACGTATTCATAAGGTTGATCCGGATTCACTTGTTTGGACGAATGTAACCAACAGCTTCGAATTGCCTGCTGCAATAAAGCAACAGAGAACTCTTTTGGTTGGTTCCAAGTTTCATACTTTCTCTATTGATAGCGACGGCAAGTTTTATTCATACGAAATAGACAAAAACGCAACATCTTCTTTATCTTGGAAAAAGCAGGCTACGACAGTGATTCCTGCAACGGTGAAGCTTGAGAGTATCACTTCTTTCAATGGTAAATTTTATGCGGTTGATGGCGATGGGAAAGCATATAGCTCTACAGATGGTGCTATTTGGAGTGTAAGTAATTCTAATGTGCTTAATATCCTCGGAGTACTGCCTGGTAAAGAGGCCGCAAAAGACTCTCTTCTCGTTGTAACTAAACAATCAGAAAAAGATGTTTTTGCTAAAACTTCGGATATGCAATCGTTACAGATCGTTGAAAAGATTAGTTATAATACCTCATCAAATAAGGTTCCAGAAGGCTTCCCTGCTACAGGATTTACATCGGTGACGAGTTATGACAGAAGTAATCTGAATAGAAATCTACTTGTTGTCACAGCTGCGAAGACCGGCTCTAACCTAACTTGGTCTGTTCTTCAGGGTGATACTCGGTTAGAGGTCGAATCTAGTCAGAAAAATACATCGTTCAATCCGTCAGAAGGTCTTCGTACATTCTTATATGACGGTTATATATATGCATTGACTAAAGATTTGTTTTACAAAACAAGTAGTTTCGGATCCAAATGGAGTGCAGCTTCTGTAAAAGAGAAGTTCATCCCGGGAGTGTCAAGCTCGGGTCAGTCGATAATAGTAGATAGCGACAATTATATATGGATATTCGGTGGAATAGACACTTCGTTAGAAGCTTACGGTTCTCCTGTTCGACAAGTTTGGAAAGGGCGTATAAATCGTTTGGCTCATTAATCAGCAGACGAAAACCTGCCTCATACATACTTATATCCTTATTTTTGCGTTAGTAAGGTGTTGGATAAAAGAATTATAATGAGAAAAGAGATATTTATTTTATTTTGTTTTATCAACTTCTTTTTCTTCGCTATAAAACTGAAAGCACAAGATGATTATAAGTTTGAGATAGGAGGTATGGCCGGTACATCTTTTTATATGGGGGATGCCAACAAAACAAAATTATATCAGAGTCCCGGAGTCTCAGTAGGAGCGATTTTTCGATACAACATAGACTTACGATGGTCAATTAAGAATAATTTTGTTTTAGGTCGAATATCGGGAGACACCCGAAATACCGGAAATAAATTTCCGTTTGATGAGCAAGCTTCTTTCAGTAGAATGTTTTATGAACTTGGAAGCCAGATAGAATTTAATTTCTTTAATTACAGTGACAAGTTCGGCTATTTAGGAGCAAAACGTTTAAGCCCATATCTTTTTACAGGAATGGGGATAACCTTTGCTTCGGGAGAGAAGAAATTCCTAGATATGAATATTCCGATTGGCGTTGGATTGAAATATAAAATAAGAGATCGTTTAAATCTTGGTTTTGAGTTTTCTTTCAGAAAATTATTTAGCGATTCATTTGATGTTACTAAGAAGAATGTAAATTTTGATTTGGATAGTCCGTATAAAATAAAAGGAAACTTTCTAAAAAACAATGATTGGTATTCTTTAACAATGATAAGTATAACGTGGGATTTTGGAGCTAGAGTTTGTCCCTGTTTGAATTTAGATTAATTAAAAACAAAATACAGATGTCATTTTTTGACCAAATAGATAAAGAAAACATTCCGAACCATATTGCTATTATCATGGATGGTAATGGGAGATGGGCGAAGCGTCAGAATCTGGATCGTGCATTTGGGCATAAAGAGGGAATTGTAGCTGTGCGCAGAACTATTCAGGCTGCATCAAGTGTAAAAGTTCCTTATGTAACGCTTTATACTTTTTCTACTGAGAATTGGAAAAGACCTGTTGAAGAGGTAAAGGCTCTGATGGCTTTGATGATACAGGCAATATCAAATGAAATTCCGGACTTGATTAAAAATAATATACGAGTTAAAGTTATTGGGGATGTAAACCGTTTGCCAGTTGACACTAAGGCGGCTTTAGATATGTGCCTCAATGAAACAGCATCTTGTACAGGTACTACTGTAGTCTTAGCATTAAGTTATTCCTCAAAATGGGAAATTGCAGAGGCAGTGAAAGAAATTGCAACTGAAATTCAAACTGGAAAACTTTCAGTTGATGATATTTCCGAAGAATTGATAGGAAATCATCTTTCTACCTTTGGTATACCCGATCCTGATATTTTAATTCGTACAGGCGGAGAATTGCGAATAAGTAACTTTCTGCTTTGGCAAATAGCATATTCTGAGCTTTATTTTACAGACGAACTTTGGCCAGATTTCAATGAAGAATCTTTTTTTGAAGCCATCGTAAGTTTTCAAAACAGAGAGCGTCGTTTTGGGAAGACAAGCGAGCAGATTATTGGAGGACTCGAATAATAGTGATAAATAACAATATATACGATAAGAAACAACTATCAAACCAAATATGTTAAAAAAAGGTTTATTCATTTTAGTAGTTATTTCCTACCTCTTTTCTATAGCAGCGAAAGCACAGGTAGTAGATAGTATCGAAGTAAAAAATATTAATAAAGCTATTGGAGCCAGTCTAGATGATGTTCCAGAGATATCGTACAACACTCCAAAGAAGTATGAAATAGCTGATATAAAAGTCAATAAACCTGAAAACTCTGGTTATGAGGATTTCACCCTAATTGGTTTTTCCGAATTGGCAGTAGGGGATATAATAGAAGTGCCTGGGCCGGAGATAACCAATGCTGTGAAAAAATTCTGGAGACAAAAATTATTCTCAGATACAAAAATTCTTGCTACGAAGATAGAAGGAAATAAAATATGGCTCGAAATAAAATTAAGTGAGCGTCCTCGTATTTCTAGTATTATTTACTCAGGAATGAAGAAGTCGGAGCAACAAGAGCTGGGGAATAAAATTGGTTTAATGGTTGATTTGCAGATTACTCCGCATGCAATGGATCGGGCTAAAACCATTATTAAGAAATATTTTGACGAGAAAGGATATAATAATGCAGATATCAAAATAACTGAAGAACCTGATTTGTCTAAGGAAAATTATGTTGTTTTGCATATCGATGTTACAAAGAAAGACAAAACAAAGGTAAACAGTATAATTATTGAAGGAAATGATGAGGTGTCAGTAGCTACTCTCGAGAAGGCAATGAAGAAGACCCGTCATAAGAGTAATTTTAATGCATGGCTAAGAAACTTCCTTCGTTCTACAAAGTTTGTGCCTGAGAGTTATGAGGAGGATAAAGAGCTCCTTATTGCTAAGTATAATGAGCTGGGATATCGTGATGCTATTATTACATGGGATACTGTTACTACCTCAGTTAAACCTGATAAAGTAGATATAAAGATAAAAGTTGAAGAAGGTAATAAATACCATATAAGAGATATTAAATGGGTGGGAAATACGAAGTATGAGACATGGAAGCTACAGACTCAACTGAATATGAAGCCCGGAGATGTTTACAATCAGAAGAAATTAATCGAACGTCTGTCCTCCGATGATGGAGCTGTGATGAATCTGTTTTACCAAAATAATGGATATTTATTTTCGCATGCAGATCCTGTCGAGGTCAATTTGGCTAATGACTCTGTTGACTTAGAAATACGTATCTCAGAGGGTCCGGTGGCTACTATACGTAGAGTGACTATTTCTGGTAATGATCGTGTATATGAGGATGTTGTGCGCCGTGAATTAAGAATTAGACCGGGAGCACTTTATAGCCGTGACGATATTGTTCGTTCGATGCGTGAGATCGCTCAGATGGGACATTTTGATCCCGAACAACTTAGTAATCCGGATATAGTTCCTGATGCAGAATCGGGAACCGTAGATATAGGTCTTCCTTTGGTTTCGAAAGCAAATGACCAAATCGAATTTTCAGCAGGTTGGGGGCAAACAGGTATTATTGGTAAACTTAGTTTGAAATTTACAAACTTCTCACTGAAGAATCTTTTAAACCCGAGTACATATAAAGGTATTATACCTCAAGGGGAAGGGCAAACACTGACATTGAGTGCTCAGACAAATGCCAAATACTATCAATCATATTCCGTATCATTCTTCGATCCATGGTTTGGAGGTAAACGCCCTAATTCATTGTCTGTTGGTGCATATTATTCACGTCAGACTGATATTAACAGCAGGTATCTCAACAATAGTTATTATGGATATAATCCGTACTCAAGTTATGGTTACGGTAGTGGCTATGGTTATGGTAGCAGTTACGGTAGTGGTTATGGAGATTACAGTGTAGCTGCTGACCCGAATAAGAGCATACAGATGATCGGTGTTTCTGTTGGATACGGAAAACGATTGACATGGCCAGATGACTATTTTACAGTGCAGGCCGAACTTTCTTATCAACTATATCGTATGAAAGATTGGGCGTACTTTATTGTTAAAAATGGTACGAGCAATAATCTTAGCTTAAATTTATCATTAAGCAGACGCTCTATTGACAATCCAGTGTACACACGTCGAGGAACAGATCTATCCCTAAGTCTTCAGGTAACTCCTCCGTTTTCAATGTGGGATGGTAAAGACTATAAAAACATGAAATCGGATGAGTCAGGATATGAAAATGGAGATAAATATAAATGGGTTGAATACCACAAATGGAAGTTCAAGTCTAAAACATTTACGTCTTTGGCTGGACCGGAAGTTAAGAGAACACCTGTTTTAATGACTCGTGCCGAATATGGATTCGTAGGTTATTTCAATAAATACAAAAAATCACCATTCGAGACATTCTATGTCGGAGGGGATGGTATGTCAGGATATTCCAGTACATACGCAACAGAAACAATAGGGCTTCGCGGATATGAAAACGGATCGCTAAGTAGTAATGCAAGTGCATATACTCGTTTAGCTTTAGAAATGAGATATCCGTTGATATTAGAACCGTCATCGACTATCTATGTATTGGGCTTTGTTGAAGCTGGTAATGCTTGGAGCGATCTTAAAGATTTCAATCCATTTCAGCTGAAACGTTCGACCGGATTTGGTGCACGTATTATGTTGCCGATGATTGGGCTTATGGGTATCGACTGGGCTTATGGTTTTGATAGTCCAAACAGTTATTCAGCTCGTAGTGGAAGTCAATTCCACTTTGTAATAGGGCAAGAATTCTGATTTAACATTATTTATATCCAAGAGAATAAACAAATCAATCGGTGGGACGTCTAATTATTATATATTTATATTAAAAATTAGTAGTTATGAAAAGAATACTTTTAGTTATAGCCTTATTTATAGGAGTTGCAGCAGGAAGTTATGCTCAAAAATTTGCCTTGATAGATATGGATTATATTCTCAAGAATATAAGTAGTTATGAAACTGCTCAGGAGCAGTTAGAGGTAATGTCTAAAAAATGGCAGGGAGAAGTCGAAAAAGTTCAGCAGGAAGTAAAGACCATGTATAAGTCTTATCAGGCAGATTTAGCATTTCTCTCTAAAGAGCAGAAGACTAAACGAGAAAATGAGATAGTAGAAAAAGAAAAAGGTTTACAGGAACTTAATCGTAAGTATTTTGGTCCTGAAGGAGAACTTTATAAAAAGAGAGAGGCACTGGTAAAACCTATTCAAGATGATATTTACAATGCTATAAAAGAGATTTCAGAATCGAAGGGCTATCAATTAGTATTGGACAGAGCTTCAGCTGAAAGTGTAATATTTGCCTCTCCTAGAATAGATATAAGTAATGAAGTTCTGGCAAAACTAGGATATTCGAAATAATTATTTATATTTGTCCCCGAATAAAAAAAACCAATTAAATTAACTATAACTATGTTGAAAAAATTAATTCTAGTACTCTTTGTATTAGCTCCGTTAGGGATGTTTGCTCAAGATAAATTTGCTTATGTGAATGCCGAAGAGGTGTTTGCTAAAATGCCTGAAATGAAGGATGTCGAGAGCCAGATCCTTGCTAAAAGAGAACAAATAAAGAAGACTGTAGATGGTATACAGGCAGAATATAATGCTTTGATTAAGAAGTTTCAGGAAACTGATTCAAAAGAATTATCAGAAGCTATTATCCTTGACAGACAGAAGCAAGTTGGTGATTTGGAAAGCAGACATGAAACATATTTGAGATCTAGCCAGGAAGAACTAGAAAAGCTTCAAATGTCTTTAATTACACCTCTTCAGGATAAATTGAGAAAAGCTATCAAAGATGTAGGTGATGAAAACGGTTACACATACATTTTTAACTCAGCGGCTTTACTTCATTTCGGTTCTAATGCAGTAGATGCAGGGCCAAAAGTAAAGGCTAAATTAGGAATTACTAATTAATGATAATTACTATATAATAAAAAAGGAGCAATTGAAAAATTGCTCCTTTTTTATATCAGTATGTATTTATTTTACTTTTTCTACAATTGCTTTGAATGCTTCTGGGTGATTCATCGCAAGGTCAGCAAGAACTTTACGATTGATTTCAACACCGTTTTTGTGTAAAGCTCCCATCAGACGAGAATAAGATGTTCCTTCAAGGCGTGCAGCTGCATTGATACGTTGTATCCACAAAGCACGGAAGTTGCGCTTTTTAGCACGACGGTCACGGAATGCATAGGTAAGACCTTTTTCCCATGTGTTTTTGGCTACTGTCCATACGTTTTTTCTAGCTCCGTAATAGCCCCTTGTTAATTTTAATACTTTTTTTCTGCGGTTGCGTGAAGCAACATGATTGACTGATCTTGGCATAATTTAAATGTTTTGAATGTTAGCGGTTCCCATATTGAAACTCTTTGGTGCATACATCCGGTTAATAAATCTTTTAACTTGCTTTGTTTTAGAAAACAATAAACAATTATTTCATTGCTAACAATTGTTTTACAGCTTTTTCATCTACCTTATGCACAAGTGATGTGTGGGTAAGATTTCTTTTCTGTTTTTTTGTTTTCTTAGTCAAGATGTGACTTTTGAAAGCATGTTTTCTTTTGATTTTTCCTGATCCGGTAAGGGCGAACCTCTTTTTGGCACCGGAATTAGTCTTCATTTTTGGCATCTCAGTTAGTAATTTAATTATTTAAACACGAATAAACAAAATTGTTTATTCTTCTTTTTCTTTCTTTACTTCTTTTTTCTCTTCCTTCGGTTTTGCCGGAGCCGCTTTTACCGGCTGTTTTTTAGGAGAGAGCATCATTATCATTTTCTTTCCTTCAAGAGCCGGCAATTGGTCTACTTTTCCGTAGTCTTCTAGTTCTGTAGCAAAGCGAAGCAATAGGACTTCTCCTTGTTCTTTAAATAGAATTGAACGCCCTTTGAAGAATACAAAAGCCTTTACCTTAGATCCTTCTTCAAGGAAACTTTTTGCATGTTTTAGTTTGAAGTTGAAGTCATGATCGTCCGTTTGAGGTCCGAAGCGGATCTCCTTTACAATCACTTTCACCGATTTGGCTTTAGCTTCTTTTTGCTTCTTCTTTTGTTGATAAAGAAATTTCTGATAATCAGTAATTCTACAAACAGGAGGATCAGCCGTTGGAGAAATCTCTACTAAATCAAGTTCAAGTTCATCAGCCAAACGTAATGCTTCATTTATAGAATAAACTCCTTGTTCGACATTATCTCCGACTAGACGGACTTCTCTGGCCCGAATATTTCCATTGATCTTGTGTAATTCTTCTTTGCGGTTGTTAAATCTGTTATTTCTCATTCAAAAATTGTTTGAATTCTCCTTTTTTGTTTTAGTTATTTAATATTGTTTATCAGATATATAATGATAAATACTTAGGCTTGATGTTCCCATGCATTCATCATTTTCTCCATTTCTTCATTCAATTGGGCAGCAAAGTTAGTAAATTTCATTGAACCTTTATCACCTTCGCCCTGTTTTCTTACCGAAACTTCTTCTGTTTCTGCTTCTTTCTCGCCTACAATGAGCAAATAAGGGATTCTTTTTAATTCATTATCGCGAATTTTTCTTCCAACTTTTTCGTTTCGGTCATCAACTTGTGAGCTAATACCTTGTTGTTTCAAGTAGCCGGATACCTTGTAAGCATAGTCGTTGAACTTTTCGCTGATTGGTAAAACTACTACCTGATCCGGAGCTAACCATAACGGGAACTTGCCCGCTGTATGTTCGATAAGAACAGCAATAAAGCGTTCCATAGAGCCAAACGGTGCACGGTGTATCATTACCGGGCGATGCTTTTGGTTGTCGGCTCCTGTATATTCAAGTTCGAAACGTTCTGGTAGATTGTAGTCTACTTGTATTGTTCCCAATTGCCAACGGCGTCCTAGCGCATCTTTTACCATGAAGTCTAACTTAGGGCCATAGAAGGCAGCTTCGCCAAGCTCAACTTTTGCTGGCAGTCCTTTTTCTTCACAGGCTTCTATGATTGCGCGTTCTGCTTTTTCCCAATTTTCGTCACTACCTATATACTTTTCTCTGTTGTTAGGATCACGTAAAGATATTTGAGCTTCGAAATTTTCAAAGTCAAGAGCCTTAAAGATAATGAAAACTATGTCCATAACCTTAAGAAACTCTTCTTTCAATTGTTCCGGCGTACAGAAAATATGCGCGTCATCTTGAGTAAACCCGCGGACACGAGTCAATCCGTGAAGTTCTCCACTTTGTTCGTAGCGATATACAGTTCCAAATTCAGCCATGCGTAAAGGGAGATCCCTGTATGAACGAGGAACTACTTTGTATATCTCGCAGTGGTGAGGGCAGTTCATTGGTTTCAATAGAAACTCTTCACCTTCCTCCGGAGTGCTTATCGGTTGGAATGAATCTTTACCATATTTTGCGTAGTGTCCCGAAGTAACATAGAGTAATTTGCTTCCGATATGCGGGGTCATTACCTGTTGATATTCAAATTTCTTTTGAATTTTCTTCAAAAAATCTTCTAGTTTCAGGCGTAGTTGTGTTCCTCGCGGCAACCACAATGGAAGACCTTTTCCTACATTTTCAGAGAAGGCGAATAATTCCAGTTCTTTTCCTATTTTGCGATGATCGCGTTTTTTTGCTTCTTCGAGCATGATTAGATACTCATCCAGCATTTTCTTTTTAGGGAAAGTGATCCCATAAAGGCGAGTAAGCTGTTTGCGCTTTTCATCTCCACGCCAATATGCACCCGCGGCACTTAATATCTTTACCGCCTTGATATATGAAGTATTTGGTAAGTGAGGACCACGACACAAGTCAGTAAATACTCCTTGTGTGTATGTTGTAATTGTTCCGTCTTCTAGATCGTTGATGAGTTCTACTTTATAGCCTTCATTGCGACCTTCAAACATTTTAATAGCATCCGATTTGGTGATGCTTTGACGTTTGATTTCTTCTTTGTTGGCTATCAACTCCATCATCTTAGCCTCTATTTTCGCAAAATCAGCATCTTTTACTGGGGTGTCACCAAAATCAATGTCGTAATAGAACCCGTTTTCGATAGCCGGTCCGATACCGAACTTGGCATGTGGGTATAATATTTGTACAGCTTCGGCCATTAAGTGAGCCGATGAGTGCCAATATGCATGTTTTCCGTCTTCATCTTCCCATTTCAGAAGTTCGATTGTCGCATCGTCGTCGATTGGTCTGGTGAGATCCCAGACTTGGCCGTTTACTTTTGCTGCAAGAACATCTTGCGCTAGACGCGAGCTAATGCTTTCTGCAATTTGCATTGAAGAGGTTCCTTTTTCAAATTCTCGGATGGAACCGTCGGGAAATGTAATTTTAATCATCTTTTTTAATGTTTAGTTATGTAGCTTCTACAAACAAGCTACTTTTTGGAATTTGCAAAAATAACTATTTTGCAGATTTAAATGATTATTTATAGACAAAAAAGTGAACTTCTTGGCTATATTGCTTTGTTCCCTGAAAATACCTCGTTTATTTTGTTTATTTTTATCAGTCGTAAATGCATAAATAGCTTTGGATAATACTATGAATTTAATAAGAATACCACTTTTAATATTTGCTTGTGTTTTGGCTTTGACAGTATTTGGTCTAGATGGCAAGCCTAAATCGAAAAATCTGACGCAATATGTCGATGCCTACATTGGTACAGGAGATCATGGGCATGTTTTCTTAGGTGCAAATGTGCCATTTGGGTTGGTGCAGTTGGGGCCCACAAATTTCTCTACCGGATGGGATTGGTGTTCGGGGTATCATTATTCCGACTCTACTATTATAGGCTTTGGGCATATGCATCTCAGTGGTACAGGGATAGGCGACTTGGGAGATATCTCTCTGATGCCTGCTACAGGAAATGTAGTTTTAAAAAGAGGGGATCTGAATGATTCGCAATCGGGTATATATTCATTATTTAGAAGAGAAACCGAAAAGGTAAGGTCTGGGTACTATGGTGTTCATCTCGATAGATATGATATTGATGTGGAATTGACAGCTACTAAAAGGGTTGGTTTTCATAAATATGTTTTCCCAAAATCCAATGAAGCTAAAGTAATTATAGATTTACAACATGGTATAGGATGGGATGCTCCTGTGGAGGGATATTTGATTCAGGAAAATGATTCAACTATTTCAGGTTGTCGCTTGTCGAAGGGTTGGGCTAATGATCAGAGAATATTCTTTACTGCTGTTTTTTCTAAGCCAATGAAGGGGTTTGTTGTGTCTGATACGACGTCTATACAGCAAGGGAATTCTATAAGATCGCGTAGGGCTTTTGGTCAAGCACTATTTGATACTAAAGATAGGGAAGCTGTTTCTGTGAAAGTGGCCTTGTCTCCGGTTAGTATTGAAAATGCTAAATTGAATATGCAGGCCGAATTGCCGGATTGGAATTTTGAGCAAACAGTGGCGGCTGCAGATAAAGCATGGAATGAGGAATTGAATAAGGTTCAAATAGAAACTCCGGATAATAAAATAAAACGGACTTTTTATACTGCTTTGTATCATACAATGATAGCGCCATCCGAATTTTGCGATGTAAATGGTGATTACTATGGTGCGGATAATCAAATGCATAGAAATGGGTTGTTTAAAAACTATACCACCTTCTCCTTGTGGGATACTTATCGGGCTGCACATCCTTTGATGACGATTATTCATCCCGAAAAAATGAGTGATATTATCAATACTATGTTGACGATTTATCAGCAGCAAGGAAAGCTTCCTGTTTGGCACCTGATGGGTTGCGAAACAAATTGCATGGTCGGTAATCCAGGTGTTTCGGTTGTTGCAGATGCTGTGTTGAAGGGTTATAGTGGTTTTGATAAAGAATTGGCTTACGAGGCTATGAAGAATTCGGCTATGCTGGATGAAAGAGGACTGAAATATTTCAAAGAATACGGGTATATCCCTTATGATAAGGAGGAAGAAGGCTTGTCTAAATGTATAGAATATGCTATTGCTGACTGGGGTATAGCGCAGGTGGCGAAAAAGATGGGCAAAAATGATGATTATGAATATTTCATGAAGCGGAGCAAGGCGTATATTCACTATTTTGATAAAGAAACCGGATTTGTTAGGGGGCTTTCTTCTGAAGGGAAATTCCGCACTCTATTTAATCCGTTCGAATCGGTGCATCGTGAAAATGACTATACGGAAGGGAATGCATGGCAATATACGTGGCTTGTTCCCCACGATGTACAAGGTTTAGTTGATCTTTTTGGAAGTAAGGAGAGGTTTGTTGAAAAGTTAGATTCTTTATTTATTGTTGAAGGTTCTCTAGGGGCAAATGCATCGCCTGATATAAGCGGGTTGATTGGTCAGTATGCGCATGGCAATGAGCCTAGTCATCATATTCTTTATTTATACCCGTATGTTGGGCAGCCGTGGAAAACAGCGGATAAAGTGCGTCAGGTATTATCTGAGTTGTATAGTGATCGGCCTGCCGGCTTGTCCGGAAATGAAGATGTTGGTCAGATGTCGGCATGGTATGTTTTGTCAGCATTAGGTTTTTATCAAGTAGAACCCGCCGGAGGAAAATATATATTTGGAAGCCCTATTGTTAATGAGGCTATTGTAAAGGTGGATGAAGGGAAAAGATTAAAGATTATTGCCAAAAATAATAGTCCTCAAAATAAATATGTGCAAGGAGTAACTTTAAATGGGAAACGGTACGATAAATATTATATTGATTTTAAAGATATAGTTGCCGGAGGAACGTTGGAGTTTGTGATGGGGGATGTGCCTTCCTTGATTTGGGGTGTTAAATAATGATGTTGTGAGTTGAGAATCAGAATATATTTGAAGTATAATTTGGATAAAAAAATAAATTATCGTAATTTTGTACGGAATTGAGAGGGAGAGGAGGCTAAGGCTTCCTCTTTTTTACATCATTAGGTCAAAAATGATAGATAAAGAGATTGTTAAAGAAATAGTAGAAAAGCATCTGGAGGAATCTTCGATTTTTCTTGTAGATGTGGTTGTTCGGCCAGGGAATCTTATCGTTGTCGAAATTGATAGTGATGAATCTATTGGTATTGATGATTGTGTGGAGTTGAGCCGCAATATAGAGTCTCAACTGGATAGGGATGCGGACGACTTTGAGTTGGAAGTAGGCTCGGCTGGTGTTACTTCACCTTTTAAAATTCCTCGCCAATACGAGAAAAATATTGGAAATGAAGTTGAAATATTGACTAAAGGAGGACAGAAATTGTCCGGAATCCTTAAGTCTTCCGATGATAATACCTTTGTCGTAACCACTACTAAAATGGTGAAACCTGAAGGTGCGAAAAAGAAAGTGGCAGTGGAAGAAGATCTCACTTTCGGTTATGAAGATGTGAAATATACAAAATACTTAATAAGATTTAAATAACTAATATGGCTAAGAAAGAAGTTATCAGTTTAATTGATACATTCTCCGAATTTAAGGAACTAAAGAATATTGATCGTATGACAATGATTAGTGTTCTTGAAGATTCGTTCCGTAATGTGATAGCAAAACTGTTCGGCTCCAATGATAACTACGACGTTATTATTAATCCGGATAAAGGAGATCTTGAAATATGGCGCAATCGTACTATCGTCGAAGATAGTGAATTGGAAGATGGGAATACGCAGATATCTCTTTCTGAGGCTAAAAAAATAGATGAAGATTTCGCAGTTGGAGAGGAAGTTACCGATGAAGTTTTCTTCGAAGATTTCGGTAGACGAGCTATTCTTAACCTGCGTCAAACCCTGACATCAAAAATACTTGAATTGCAAAAAGAGGGTCTGTATAGCCGTTATAAAGAAAAAGTAGGTGAAATAGTTTCCGGAGAAGTTTATCAGATCTGGAAAAAAGAAATACTTCTTTTGGATGATGAAAAAGAAGAGCTTTTGCTGCCTAAGACAGAACAAATACCTAGCGACTTTTTCCGTAAAGGAGAGCATGTGCGTGCCGTGGTAGAGCGTGTTGAAAATAAGAACAACAATCCTAAAATTATTTTATCGCGTACTTCTCCAGTATTCTTGGAAAGATTGTTAGAGATAGAGGTTCCTGAAATAAATGACGGACTTATTACCATCAAAAAAATAGCCCGTATCCCGGGAGAAAGAGCTAAAGTTGCTGTTGAGTCGTACGATGAACGTATCGATCCGGTTGGAGCTTGTGTCGGTATGAAAGGCTCGCGTATACATGGTATTGTTAGAGAACTTCGTAACGAAAACATCGATATTATAAATTATACATCGAATGTGAATCTGTACATTCAACGGGCCCTTAGTCCGGCCAAGATTACTTCGGTGAAAGTAAATGAAGAAGAGAAACGTGCTGAAGTATTGTTGCGTCCGGAAGAAGTTTCCCTTGCTATCGGTAAAGGAGGATTCAATATTAAGTTAGCAAGTATGCTTACAGGTTATACTATAGACGTATATCGCGATATAGATGACTTTGATGAAGAAGATATTTATCTGGATGAATTCCGTGACGAAATAGATGGATGGGTGATCGATCAATTGAAAAAAATTGGTTGTGTTACAGCTAAAAATGTGTTGGCTACAGATAGAAATAAACTCGTTCAGGAAGCCGACCTCGAAGAGAATACAGTGGATGAAATCCTGGCTATCTTGCGAACTGAATTTGAAGACGGAGAGTAAGCTTTTTTGGTGATTCGCTTATTTCTTAATATTTTTGTATTCAAACTAAGCTGTCTAAAAGGTAATTTTGAGTTCACTGTTCAATTATAGAATTAAAAAAAATATATGTCAATACGATTAATAAAGATATCTAAAGATTTAAATGTAGGGATCAGTAGTCTTGTTGAATTCCTGCACAAAAAAGGTTTTGATGTAGAGTCGAATCCAAATACCAAAATTGACAGTGAACAACATGAATTACTAGTTCGGGAGTTTGGAAAAGATCTAGATATTCAGGCACTGGCTAGTATTCGGGAAGAACGGCGGGCTGAGGCTGCTGCTAAAGCTGCTGCCAAAGAAGAGGCTAAAGTGCAAACTGAGCCTGAAGAAATAAGAACAGAGATTCCGGAGTCTATTAAACCGCATGTGCAAATTGTAGATAAGATAGATCTGGATGCTCTGAATAAACCGAAGAAAGTAGAAAGAGTAGAGAAAACAGAGGAAGTAGAAAAAATAGAAAAGGTAGAAGTTGCTCAGGTAGAAGAGGTTCCGGTGGAATCTCCTGTAGAGCAGCCTGTAGTAGAAGAAATCCAACCTTTAAAGGAAGAAGTAAAACCAGAACCTGTGTTTGTAAAAGAAAAAGAAGAAATAAAAGAAGAGCCTGTTAAAGAACAAGAGCCTCCTGTTGTTGAACAAGTTAAGGAGGATGTTCAAGAAAATACTCAGGATAGTGTTTTTAGGCTGAACAAAACCGTTATAAAGTCTAATATCGTAGTTAAAGGCTCTATTGACCTTAGTTCGATAAATGACAAGACGCGTCCGGCTAAGAAAACAAAAGCTGAGAAGAAGAAAGAGCGTTTAGAGAAAGAACAGCAAGATCAGAAAAAGGTCAAAGAAAATACCGTACGTCTTTTGAAAAAGGAGACTGACGAGGAACAGAAAAAGAAAAAACTGGCCAATGATGACGATGAAGCAAATAAAAGAAAGCGTAATCGTATCAAAAAAGGAAAGGTTGATATCGAAAAAGGAGGTCTGCCAACAGGACAGCAACATGGTGGTGATAGGAAGCATGCAGTACGTAAGCCTGTCGTAAAACATGCTGTTAGCGAAGAGGACGTACAAAAGCAAATAAAAGAAACGCTAGCCCGTTTGACCGGAAAGGGTGGAAAAAATAAAGGGGCAAAATATAGAAAAGAAAAGCGAGATGCTGTTAATCAAAGGCAGCAAGAAGAGCTCGAATTGCAGGAACAGGAAAGCATGGTGTTGAAGATAACTGAATTTGTTACAGCCAACGACCTTGCCAACATGATGAATGTTCCGGTAATAAAAGTTATTTCTACTTGTATGAGCATCGGTATCATGGTGTCGATAAACCAGCGTCTGGATGCAGAAACAATAAATATTGTAGCTGAAGAATTTGGATTTAAAACAGAATATGTAAGTGCTGAGGTAGTCGAAGCAATTAATGAAGAAGAGGATAATCCTGAGGATTTGGAACCTCGTGCGCCTATTGTTACTGTTATGGGACACGTAGACCACGGTAAAACTTCATTATTGGATACTATTCGTCAAACGAATGTTATTGCCGGTGAGGCTGGAGGTATTACTCAGCATATTGGTGCATACAATGTTAAACTTAAATCCGGACGTCGTATAACGTTCTTAGATACACCTGGTCACGAGGCATTTACTGCGATGCGTGCGCGTGGAGCAAAAGTGACGGATATTGCTATCATCATTGTTGCGGCCGACGATAACGTCATGCCTCAAACTGTAGAAGCAATCAATCACGCTTCAGCAGCAGGAGTGCCTATCGTTTTTGCTATTAATAAAATAGATAAACCGGGAGCAAACCCTGAAAAAATAAAGGAAACTCTTGCAGGAATGAACTACCTCGTGGAATCATGGGGTGGAAAATACCAATCACAAGATATTTCCGCAAAACAAGGTCTTGGTGTTGACGAATTACTTGAAAAAGTATTACTCGAAGCCGAATTGCTTGATCTGAAAGCTAACCCTAACAGAAGGGCAACCGGATCTGTAATAGAATCGTCTTTAGATAAGGGGCGTGACTATTTATCTACTATTCTTGTAGAAAACGGTACATTGAGAAAAGGGGATATTGTACTAGCCGGGACGTATTTCGGTCGTGTTAAAGCAATGTTCAATGAGCGTAATCAAAGTATTGACGCCGCTTCTCCTGCTGCCCCTGCTCTGATACTGGGACTTAACGGAGCTCCTCAGGCCGGAGATGTGTTTCATGTTCTTGAATCGGAACAAGAAGCCCGTGAAATTGCTTCTAAACGTGAGCAATTACAACGCGAACAAGGACTTCGTACTCAGAAAATTCTCACACTCGACGATATTGGTCGCCGCATAGCTATTGGAAATTTCCAACAGTTGAATGTCATTGTTAAAGGAGATGTTGACGGTTCAGTAGAAGCGCTGTCTGACTCACTAATAAGACTTTCTACTGAAGAAATACAGGTGAATGTGATTCATAAAGCTGTAGGTCAGATATCGGAATCCGATATCGTTTTAGCCGCTGCTTCTGATGCTATTATTATAGGTTTCCAAGTACGCCCGTCACAAGCTGCACGCAGAGCTGCAGAAAAAGATGGTGTGGAAATTCGTCTGTATTCAATTATTTATGATGCTATCGAAGAAGTGACGTCTGCAATGGAAGGAATGCTATCGCCTGAAATTAAGGAGGTGCAAACCGGATATGTAGAGGTTCGTGAGGTATTCAAAATTACTAAAGTTGGTACAGTTGCCGGATGTATGGTGAAAGAAGGTAAACTTAAGAGAGCCAATAAGATACGACTTATTCGAGATGGTATTGTAATTTATTCCGGCGAGTTGGGATCACTAAAACGATTCAAAGACGACGTGAAAGAAGTTGCTTCCGGATACGAATGTGGATTGAATATTCATAACTATAATGATATTAAAATAGGAGACGTAATAGAACCATTTGAAGAAATAGAAGTGAAGAAAACTTTGTAATATTAAAATATTACATATCTTTGCATTATAAAATTTAACCTTATAAACCAATTGATAGTTGTTGACAAGCTAATCTTGCCTTGAAAGTCGGTGGTACTAACCATACCACCGAAAAACACAACTATCAACAGGTTTCCGGTTAAAGGCTTCTTCAGATTTTTAAGTTGTTTTGTCCTAAATAGCAATTTATAATGATGAAAAAATTTATTCTTATATCTACTCTTTTTATTTCATTTCTTTTTGTAGAAAAACTAACTGCACAAACAGTTCAGCAAATAGCATATATTAATTCTAATGAGCTTTTGGAGGCTATGCCCGATAAAGTGAAGGCTTCTAATATTCTGATTGATCTGAATCAGAAATATAAGGATGAATTAAAAGTAATGCAAAACGATTACAATAAAAAATACTCCGATTTTATTTCATATCAAACCTCTATGGCGGAAAATATCCGTTTACGCCGTATGCAAGAACTTTATGAATTAGAACGTCAGATAAATGAATTTATGAAATTGGCTCAACAGGATGTTGAAAGTCAGGAAAAAGCATTGATCGAACCTTTGAGGCTAAAGATTAAAGATGCTGTTTATCAGGTAGGGGTAGAGAGAGGTTTTATTTGTATTTATGATTTGGCAAATCCGGCAATAGCTTTTGTTACACCCGATGCTTTCGATGCATCAGGTCTTGTTAAACAAAAGTTAGGTATAAAATAGGAATCGCTTATTTAATTTATATAAAGATGCTCCTGTGTATGCCGGAGCATTTTATTTTAGGTATATGTCTCAAAAAACAAAACTATGGTCGCTTAACTATCTGAATGTTTGTTTGGCAAACTTTCTGATGGCATGTTCTTTTAATCTTCTTATGCCTTCTATTCCATTGTATATAACCGAGCAGATGGGAGTTGCTCAGTCAAAAACGGGAATAGTATTAGCTTCATACGCTATAGCATTAATGTTTGTTCGCCCATTTTCTGGGTTTATCGTGGATATATATTCGAGAAAGAAAATTCTGTTGATTGCCTTCTCCGCATATGTACTGATCTTTTTTGGTTACTTTTGGGCTACAACAATATTATTGTTTGTCTTGGTGCGGTTTATGCATGGTATTACTTGGGGATTGTCTACTGTTTCCTCCAGTACTTTGGCTATTGATGTTGTGCCATCCGAGAGGCGAGCCGAAGGTATCGGTTATTATGGCACATTCATGAATGTGGCTATGGCTATAGGGCCGTTTATTGCGATTCATATATATAATAATTACAGTTTTGATGTATTGTTGTGGTGTGCAATAGTAATGGGTACTTTGGGTATTGTAGCTGTTGCATTAATCAAAGCTCCCGAAAGACCTAAGATCGTAGAACACCAAAAACTATCACTCGACCGTTTTTTTCTTCTTAAGGGTTGGGCTATATTTCTTAATCAGCTGTTGCCTTGTTTTGCTTGGGGGACGATCGGGCCTTTTGTGGCTCAGTATGGAAAAGAGCTAGGTATCCCTAATGCAGGTATATTCTTCTTGTTTTGGGCTGGGGGTATTATAGCATCGCGAGTTTTTGCCGGAAAATTGGTAGATAAAGGTAAAATACATGAAGTGAATGTGTCTGCTATGGCTATTGTTGCTATCTCATTCTTTATATTCGCTCTTGTGCACAATATTTATGCTTTCTGTATTTCCGGACTCTTTATTGGAGTTGGTTTTGGTATGATGTTTCCTGCACTACAAACATTATACATCAATATGGCTGAAAATAATCAGCGTGGAACTGCGAACTCAACTTATCTTATAGGGTTCGATCTGGGATTGGCTTTAGGTATGCTTGTTGGTGGTTATATTACAGGCTTTCTATCTTTTCAGGCTTTGTATCTTGTTGCCGCTATGATGTGTGGTGTTAGTGTAATAATTTATTGGTGCTGTTCTCGTATTATATATGAGAGGAAAAAGTTGAGATAGTTTTCTATTTACAATATTTTTCTATGTCATCTATTGCTTCAGTTATCCCAAAGCTTGCAGCATCATGTAAATTTTCGCATCCTTTTTCTTTATATCCTAGTTTAAGGTATACAAGGCCTCGCCAATAATAACAATCATTAACTATTTCAAAGTTTGGATTTCTACTTGTTTGAAATGTTTTGTTATTAGAAATACAGTAGTTAAAATCAGAAAAAGCAAGTTGTAAGCTATCCAAATAAAAATATGCAATTCCTCTTTCATATAGTATCTCATCAATAGAGGGTTCAATGTAGTTCTTGCCATCATTGATATTGAAAAATGGATTGTCTATATAAACAATAGTTAGACCCACATTCTGATATCCTTTTAGAGCTAAGCCTTTATTAAAGTCATCAATTGCTCCAATATTATCCGATAATCTCTTTTTATTTTTACCTCTGTTGAGGTATGCCAAAATATTAGTTGAATCTATCTTAATAGCTATAGAGTAATCTGTAATAGCACCAGCATAGTCGGCTAGTAATGATTTGTCAACTCCTCTATTTATATATGCAGCGATATAATTTTCATCTTCGGCAATAGTTTTGTCTAGCATTTTTATAGCCTCTTGTAGATTCCCTCCCTCTTCAAGTAATTCTGCTTTATTAAAATATTGTTCTGCTTTATTTGTATTACAGGAAGAAAATATAGTTATGAGAAAAAATAAGAGAAATATATATTTAAAAGTCATTGTTTTTAACTTTTAGTAGTACTATTTGTTATCCAGTCCATCACCTTAGATGTACGTGCACCGGAAACACCCGTTGACGGGCAGGTACCTATTCCCCGCAGCTCATCTACAATAGTTTGAATAAGCGGTTGTTGAATATGTTCAGGTTGAGGTGTATCATAAAAAATTTCTCTTTCTTTATTTAGGAGCAGTATAGGATTGAATGCAAATGTGTTGAATCGGATGTACCCATCAGATCCTATTATTGTTACAGAATCTTCTTCAGACTGAGGAGGTGAAACAAAGCACCATAATCCAGTCCCGATGACCCCTGATTTAAATTTCATTGTTGCAGAAACAGTGTCTGCTACTTCGTAAAATCCACCAAGATTCAGAGAAAATCCTTTTGCTTCCGTTATTTCCCCTAATAGAAAATCAAGAATGTCGAGTGTATGTGGAGCCATGTCAAAAAAATAACCATCACCGGCTATATTCTTTTTTACACGCCAAGGTTGTGTATTCACATCTTTATCTGCTTCACTGGCAGAACGCAAATATTTAATGTCCACAGCTAGTATTTTGCCTATTGCTTGGGTGTCGAGTAGCTCCTTTACCTTCAGGAAATAAGGTAGTGCCCGACGGTAATATGCTGCAAATAGCTTTTGACCTGTATTCTCAGATGTTGCTATCATTTCTAGACATTCCGAATAGTTCATAGCCATAGGTTTTTCCACATATACAGGTTTTCCTGCCTTCAAAGACATGATAGTATATTCTCTATGAGACTGAGGAGGTGTTGCTATGTAAATAGCATCTACATCAGGGTCATTTATTAGATCATTAGCATCAGTATAATATTTTTTTACGTTATGCCTGATTGCAAAATCTTTTGCTTTTACTTCATCTCGTCTCATCACAGCCTCTAGTGATGAATGTGCTATTTTATAGAATGCCGGACCACTTTTCTTCTCACATACATCTCCTGCGCCAATAATGCCCCATCTTATATTTTTCATAAACTAAAAGTATTTATATGCAATATAATAAAATTAAATCTATTTAAGATCTTTTGTTTCAAAACATTTTAAAGCAACATTGGTAAATGTCTTTGGTAAAAGTTGATAAGCAAGCTTATGCCCAATTGCTTAACTGATTATTGTATCTTTTAAGAAACGTTTGATGAGTGTTTGTGCGTTGATAAACAGGTATTTATTCGTGAGGGTTGCTGTGGAGTCTGTAATTTGAGTAAAATAAATATCAATTACAGTAAGATGAATAATTGAGAGGCAGGTATGTTTGTGGTGTAAAAAAACACTAACATATCTCAAAAAATGTTTGTTTACGTAACCTATTAAATCTATCTTAATATGAAACAATTTCGAAAAAAGTATTTTAAAGAAGCATTTTTGCCTAAAATGCTTCTTATGCTATTTTTCTGTTTTGTCTCCATCGCTTTTACTCAAGCTCAGACGGTGACAGGAACAGTGACAGATGTAAACGGTGAACCACTCATTGGGGTGAGTGTAGTCGTGAAGGGGACAACTGTGGGTCAAATGACCGATATCGACGGTAAGTATAGTATTGTCGTAGGCAATGGCAATGCCACTTTAGTATTTTCCTTTATAGGATATACAAAGCAAGAAATCTTGGTCGGAGATAAAACTGTGATTAATGTAAAAATGGCGGAAGATTCGGAACTACTGGATGAAGTTGTCGTAATTGGATTTCAAACTCAGAAAAAAGTGAATCTGACCGCAGCTGTATCCAATATCGATTCTAAAACATTTGAAAACCGACCTGTATCCAATATTGGACAAGCCTTGATCGGTGCATCTCCTGGATTGAATATAAACATTGAAGGAGGGGATCCTAATAAAGTTCCGGATTTGAATGTTCGTGGAGCTACTACAATCCGTTCGCGAAAAGATAAAACAGGGGCATCTACTGATGCAAGTAAGTTCGATGTTGTATCCGGTAAACCTCTGATCTTATTAGATGGAATTGAAATTAGTAATGAGGATTTGAACCAGATAAATCCTGCTGATATTGACAACATATCTGTATTGAAAGATGCTTCGGCCGCTGCTATTTATGGAACCAGAGCAACTTTTGGTGTTATTCTGGTACAAACTAAATCTGGTACATTTAATCAAAAAGCCAAAATAAACTATTCATATGATGTTTCTTGGGATAAACCAGTAGGAACACCAGATATTTTGAATTCATATACTATCTATAAGGCTGGGCTTGATAAAACTCTTTGGACAGTAGGTACTCAGTATTCAGAAGAAGATAAGACCAAGCTTGAACATATGCTAGCTTATATGAATGATCCTGTGAATAATAAGCCGTGGTATATGAAAGGTGATGTGATAGGCGGGACAATAGAATGGGCAGGTAATACAAATCCTTACAAAGAACTTGTCAAAAATTGGACTCCAACACAGAAACATAACTTCAGTATAAGCGGAGGAGGAGACCGGATAGCTTACAATATCTCATTAGGAGTACAAACACAGGAAGGTATGTATAAAATAAATTCCGATGAGTTGACTCGTTACAATATGATGATGAATCTGACAGCAAAAGTTACCGAACGACTAAAGGTTTCCGCTAAGGTTTCTCACAATGTGTTCAATTATGATGCTCCAACTAAAAGAAGCGATGGGGACTTATGGGGGTCAGTAGGGAAATACTATCCCGAGCTTAATATTTACCAACCTTTGCTAACAGCGGCAGATGACCCGGTTCCTAATACGCCAACTGAGAATCAAGCTAGTTTTCTATATTCGGGTGGGATGACCAAATCATCGAGAAGGACATCTATCTTTTCAATATCTCCTGAATTTACTATTATACCGAAAGAGTTAATATTGAAAGCAGACTTCTCGTTAACACCTATTACCTACAAAAGGGATGCGACTTCGCCTCGACAAGGGCGTGTAAATGCTTCTTGGGAAGAACTGGAGTATAGATGGGCTACAGAGAATAGTGGGAACATAAGCAAATCAAATACTGACAGGTATGCAATAAATATATATGCTAATTACACAAAAACTTTTGCAGAAGCGCATAATGTGTCAGCTCTTTTAGGGGTTAATCAAGAAAAAAATACTTACTCGCAGAGTTATTTGGGATTAGTAAATATGCTGGACCCTTTTATCTTAAATCCAGGACTGGTTGAAGATGCAACAAAGAACACGTCATCAGTGAGCAATTATGCGACAACAGCGCGTGCTGTATTCGGCCGTGCTATGTACGATTATAAAAGTCGTTATTTGTTTGAATTTGACTTGCGCTATGATGGTAGCTCCAAATTCCCTAAATCGAATCGTTTTCAAACATATCCTACATTCTCATTTGGATGGAGAATATCCGAAGAAAATTTCATGAATAGTACCCGAGAATGGCTTGACAATATGAAAATCAGAGGTTCTTGGGGTGAACTTGGTAGCCAGCCTAGCGGCGAATATCCATATCAGTCTATGTTTGGTAGAGAAAATGCTAATTTTTATTTTGATGGAGAACGTTTCGGCGTTGGCATAATGCCACCAAGTATAGCGAATCCGTTCTTAACGTGGGAAAAAGCGACAAGTACAAACCTTGGTGTTGATTTAATCTTTTTACGAAACAGATTAGATGCCACGATAGATATTTATGAGAGAAAAACATCTGATATCTTGCTGCCTGGAGGAAAAGAATATCCTGCCATATTGGGAGGCGATCCTCCGTTTGAAAATGGAGGAGTCTTAAGAAATCGAGGTTGGGAGCTACAAGTGAAGTGGAGAGATAAACTTGCATGTGGACTTAGTTATAATGTAGGACTGTCTATTTCTGACTATAAAGCTAAAATAACAAAAGACCCTTCTAATGAGAAAAAAACAATAGGAGACGGTAATACATATGCCGGTATGAATGTAGGTGAAATATGGGGATATGAAACCGGCGGTATTCTTCAGAAAGAAGATTTTGAATTGGATAGCAATGGAGATTTGGTACTTGATGCGAAAGGTAATCCAATATACAATGGCGCTGTATTCAATAATGAAGTTGTATATCCCGGATATTTGTGGTATCATGATTTAAATGGTGATGGGATTATTACCAACGGAGAGAATACTGTATATAATCCAGGTGACCGTCGAATTATAGGAAATAGCACTCCTCGTTATCGTTATTCTGTAAATATAGGAGCTCAGTACAAAGGATTCGATTTGGATTTGTTATTCCAAGGAGTAGGAAAAAGAGATTACTGGATAGAAAATACCGCTACATATTGGGGTAAAGGGGCAGGCTCATGGGAGTATTATAATAACTCATGGAAACCAGATCACACTAATACAAAATATCCAATGTATGGAGCTGAAATCGCCAATAGAGCCCAGAGTGGATATTTGTTAGATGCATCTTATGTGTCTTTACGCCAAGCCGTAATTGGATATACATTGCCTAAATCTATAATAAATAAGATAAAATTGAGCAAAGTGAGAGTGCATGTTTCAGGGTATAATCTCTTTGCTATAACAGATATACCTAAATATCTGGATTTGGAATACGTCAGAGATTCTTATCCAGCTAAACGTACAGTTGCTTTAGGGATTCAAGTTGGATTTTAAAAAATAAACAAGATGAAAAAATATTCGATAATAATAGCACTTGCGTTAATTTCCTTCTTTACGGCTTGTAATGACGACTTTATGCAGCAAGACCCGATTGATTCAATGGCTGATGGGACATTTTTTACCAAAGAATCTGACCTGCCTTTATATCTGGATGGACTCTACCAATATTATGTCATCGGACACGGTAGAGGGGAAACAAATTTAACCAATGCGGAAAAGACTTTCTTAAATTTGGCTGGAGGTGGGAGCCCAATTGTATATTCAGATATTTTTAGTGATAATGCTGTTTATGCTGGAACTGCCCCGGACGGAAAATTGCAAGGTACTTATGAAACACCCAATACTGCACCTACTTATTACGATGCACCGTGGGAATGGAAAAAACTGAGAAAAGTAAATTATTTTCTAAATCATTATAAGGATGTGCCCACTTCCAATCCTGATAATCTCAAGAAATGGGCAGCTGAAGCCTACTTCTTCAAAGCATGGGACTACTATATTAAGTTGCTCGCTTTAGGAGAAGTGCCTTGGATTTCTAAAGAATTAAGTTTGGATTCGCCAGAACTGTATTCTGCCAGAACACCACGCGTAGAACTCGTTGATAGTATTATGACATGCTTGAATTTTGCAGTGGAGAATATGCAGGACAATGCTGAGCCTGCAGGTCGGATAAATCAAGATCAGGCTTTATTTCTGAAGGCTAAATTCTGCTTGTTTGAAGGTACGTTTCGTAAATACCATACTGAGTTGAAGTTACAATCTACAGCATCTTATTTTCTAGAACAAAGTGCCGTTGCAGCAAAACGTATAATGGATAAAAACCGTTATACA
>POVV01000203.1_pt1 | contig 48301 bp, 41 predicted proteins | sample 1560271 | NCBI WGS metagenome assembly POVV01 (sample SAMN08337232, study PRJNA429181) | Bioreactor metagenome, whole genome shotgun sequencing project. | biome: cows' rumen and soil; feature: anaerobic; isolation source: anaerobic chemostat enrichment culture, galacturonate as sole carbon... | reverse complement strand
GACCGGCTGCGTAATACGCTAGGAAATGGGGCGGCAAGCGATGGAAAAGAAGCAAGCTGAGTCTATAAGAAATCAACGCCGTCCTAAAGGAATTGTGAGCGAACTAACAGTTAACCTGCTTCACCTAAGAAACCCTTGGATAACGGCCTTCTGGTCAGCAATGTTTCCGGGTCTGGGATTTCTCATCATGGGGAGTTATGTAAAAGGGTTTCTGCTGATTATCGGGGCGACCATCGCAAACTCCATGGGGAATATTAATCAGGCGGTTATCTATGGGCTTACCGGTCAAACTGCATTGGTTAAACAAGTCCTCGATACCCGGTGGCTGCTTTTTTATACTCCTTTGCAGCTTTTTGCCATTTGGAGCAGCTACCAGCTCACTGTTGATTTAAACAAATATGCACTCCTTGCCGCACGAGAGGATTCAGCAATTATTCCCTTTAAAATTGGCACATGGGACATAGGATTCATCGAAAAACGAAATCCCTGGGTGGCGGTAACTTGGTCCCTTCTCATGCCTGGCCTGGGTCATCTTTATAGCCACCGAATCCCTACCAGCTTTTATTTGCTGACCTGGTGGATCGGCATGTCATACATGGCCAATCTCCTTCCGGCCATCCATCAGACCGTTTTGGGCAACTTTCCCCAGACCATTGCCGCGATCAGGCCGGAATGGTTTTTATATCTGGTGGCCATTTACCCGTATTCCGCCTATGATGCCTATGTTAATACGGTTCAGTATAATACACTATTTGACCAGGAGCAGAGCCGGTTCCTCGTTGACAACTATCAAAATTCCCGGTTTCCCATGCCCGTAATGGATAACAGTTATTAAACTTGTTCCGGCATTGAGCAGCTCTGACTGCAGGCAGGACGAAGGAACCGAATATAGTGCCTCAGCTTGTCGACAAGGCCAGGCTGTTTAAAACAAGCATAGCAAACGCTCTGAGGAACGAAGCTAGGCGACGTTTTGAAGCTCCCTGCAATCAGGGAGCTTTTTCTTTGTCCAGAACTGCCATGGCTTTGTCACAGCCCCAGCGATAAAGGGCGATAAAACCCCGGGAAATCAAAAAAGTGATGGTCAATGTGATATAGCTGGTCAGCCAGCTCCACTGAATATAGCGAATCAAGTTGGTATAAAGCTCCAAAAGATACTCGATTATGGTGATGCCGGCGCTGAACAACAAGGCATAACCCAGGATGGCGCCCAGCCCTTTTTCCCGTGTTGTTTGATTGTAGAGGATGCACAGCACCGGAAACACCCACAATTCAAACAGCAGGCTGGTATCGTATAAGTTCGACAGCAGCCGGTCGGGATATTCGAGCAGGTAGAGTTCCACGGTCGGACTGCTGACAACAAAGTCCAGCAGGCTTTTAAATAGATACACTACCACCCAGTCCCGGAAATACCGCCAGTCGACTGCAAAGATCAGCAACAACAAAGTGATCACTGCCGCTGCCAGGGAAATAAATGTTTCCACACTGATGCTCATGACACCTCCTGTGCCGGTGACGGCGCTTTAGGCTTCCAGGTAACCGGTCCGGAACTACTGAATACAAGGTGTCCATACCCCTGCGTTGTCGTCAAGCTGCATATGGACAGTATGCCTCATGCCTCCGGCAGTGTTCCGGAAGATAGTCTGATAATCCTCCAGTTTTAAGGTTGTAAGGTACTGAGACTTTTATTGGGGACAAGAAAAGGATCTTGTGCTTATTATTTTCCGCACTGCAATCCTGTATACTAAATAAAGAACTCCATTTCCAGCTTATAGGCAAAGTCCAGGCTAACCGGCATAGGCAGAGGGGATATGACGCTAGGCGACGTTTTTATCGTTATTTCATCCGTATTTGGACTTAGCATTTGCTAAAGGAGAGCGACTTTGCTTTTATTGTCAGCAACCAATTCCTGATGAGGATTTGTCTAGTGATCAGGTAATTCACTGTCGTATATGTGTCTGATGCTTTTTGGAATTTTGTGTATAGCCATAAGGCTGAAAACTCCAGCAAGTCAAACATTAGTTCCTTAGAAGAGGTAATTATTTGCTTAGAGCAGAAATAAACTACTGCAACAGAAGCTGGAGAAAAGTATGTTAAAGAAGAATAAGCATTATGATCAACTAAATTTGAAAAAGAGCCGCGCAGCCTGCTGGCGCTGAATGACCGGATTCCCCGCTGGGTTGCCGCGTTCGGGCGCAATCAGCTGACAGCCCGGCCGTTGACCGTGCTTGCATTGCCTGCGGGCTGTGTCGCCCATTTGCCTGCCCCAGGCAATGAAAATTACTGATGGCAGGGCCTGTATAATCCTACCAAGACCACCTGCAGAAAACCATCCGCAACGAAATATCAATGACCGATATCCGCATGGGAGGTAAATGAAATGAACAACCAAAAGCGCATCCGCGATTACGGAGTCCGCATCGGCACTCTGCCGACCGGCCCGCTGAATGCTATCACCGATGTGGCCGGCGTTTTGGTCGGCCACGCGACAATCAGCGAGGGCGCGGTCCGAACAGGCGTCACCGCCGTGCTGCCGCATAGCGGCAATCTGTTCAGAGACAAGTTGATGGCAGCCTGCCATGTCATTAACGGCTTTGGCAAAACGGCTGGCACGATCCAGATTGAAGAACTGGGCACCATTGAAACACCGCTCATCCTGACCAATACGCTGAGCGTCGGCATCGCGTTTGACGCGGTTGTGCAGCACATGCTGGCCGCTAACGCCGACATCGGCATAACCGCCGGCACAGTCAGCCCGCTGATCGCCGAATGCAATGACGGCTTCTTAAACGACATTCGCGGCGGCCATGTCCAGCACCGGCATGTTCACGAAGCCATTGCCGCAGCCAGCGAACAATTCACGGAAGGGGCGGCCGGAGCCGGCACCGGCATGTCCTGCTATGGACTGAAGGGGGGGATCGGCTCGGCGTCGCGCCAATTTCCGCTTGATGGCAAGCTCTACACACTGGGGGCACTGGTGCTGGCCAATTTTGGCCTCATTGAGGATCTCACCATCGCCGGCCGGAATATCGGCCCGGCCATTCAGACCATAGAAGCCGCAAAAACACGGCAGAAGGAGCAGGGCTCGATTATCGTCATTCTGGCGACCGACGCCCCGGCCAACGAGCGCCAGCTCAAGCGTCTCTGCCGCCGCGCCGTCGCCGGAATTGCCCGCACCGGCTCATTCATTGCCAATGGCAGCGGTGATGTCGTGATCGCCTTCACCACCGCCAACCGGATCAGCCATGATGAAAAACGGGCGATTGTACCGCAAGCGATGCTGACAGACAGCCAAATCAATCCCCTGTTCCGCGCTGTCGTCGATTCGAGCGAGGAAGCGATTCTGAACGCGCTCATTACCGCTGAAGCGATGACCGGCCGCGATGGCAACGAGCGCCGCTGTCTGGCTGAATATCAACACCTGCTTTATTAATGAATTTTTATTCAATATTTCCCGTTTAAAATTACATGTACTTCTGGTATAATGAGAAGAAAAACTTCAGTACATGCGGGAGGGTATCATGCCAAGACGTACAGATATTCATAAAATCCTGATCATCGGCTCCGGTCCGATTGTGATTGGCCAAGCCTGCGAGTTTGATTATTCCGGCACTCAGGCCTGCAAAGCGCTGCGCAAGCTGGGCTATGAAATTGTCTTGATCAACTCTAATCCGGCCACCATCATGACCGACCCGGAAATGGCCGACATGACCTACATTGAACCACTGAATGTCACCAGCGTAACCGCTGTCATCGCCAAGGAGCGCCCGGACGCACTGCTGCCGAACTTAGGCGGCCAGTCGGCGTTGAATCTATGCGCTGAGCTGCACAAAGCCGGCGTGCTCGAACAGTACGGCGTTAAAGTCATCGGCGTTCAGGTTGACGCGATTGAGCGCGGCGAAGACCGCATCGCCTTTAAGGAAGCCATGACCAAGCTGGGCATCGATATGCCGCGCAGCAAACCGGCCTATTCAGTTGACGAAGCGGCGCAAATCGCCGGCGAGCTGGGCTATCCGGTCGTGATCAGGCCGGCCTACACCATGGGCGGCGCCGGCGGCGGCCTGGTCTACAACCTGGAAGAGCTGCGGACTGTTGCCAGCCGGGGTATCAGCGCCAGCATGGTTGGCCAGATTTTAGTTGAAGAATCCGTGCTGGGCTGGGAGGAGCTGGAGCTGGAGGTCGTCCGCGACGCCAAAAACCAGTTGCTGACGATCTGCTTTATCGAAAATGTCGATGCCATGGGCGTGCATACCGGCGACTCCTTCTGCACCGCGCCGATGCTGACCATCAGCAGCGAACTGCAAAAGCGGCTGCAGCAATACGCCTATGCCATCGTGGAAGCAATTGAGGTCATCGGCGGCACCAATGTGCAATTCGCCCATGACCCGAAAACCGGCCGGGTCACCGTCATTGAAATCAATCCGCGCGCGTCCCGTTCCTCCGCTCTGGCGTCAAAAGCCACCGGCTTCCCGATCGCCTTAATCTCCGCCATGCTGGCAGTCGGCCTGACCCTGGACGAGATTCCTTACTGGCGGGATGGTTCATTGGATAAATATACACCCTCCGGTGATTATGTTGTCGTGAAGTTCCCGCGCTGGGCGTTTGAGAAGTTCCCCGGCTCGATCGACAAGCTGGGCACCCAGATGCGTGCCGTCGGCGAAGTCATGAGCATCGGCAAAACCTACAAGGAAGCGTTTCACAAGGCGATCCGCTCACTGGAAATCAGCCGCTACGGCCTGGGCTTCGCCAAGAACTTCCACCAGCTGCCGCTCAGCGAGCTGCTGGCCCTGCTGGCTGACCCTTCGAGCGAGCGCCAGTTCATCATGTATGAAGCGCTGCGCAAGGGCGCGCCGGTGGATGAGCTGCAGAGGATAACCCATATCAAGTCCTGGTTTATTGAGCAGATGCAGGAGCTGGTTCTCCTCGAAGAGGAAATCCTGCAATATAAAGGCAGGTCTCTGCCGGACGGGCTCCTGGCCCGGGCTAAACAGGACGGCTTTGCCGACCGCTATCTGGCCATGCTGCTGGCAGTGTCTGAAGCCGATATCCGCCGTCAGCGAACAGCTCTCGGCATTGTTGAGGGCTGGGAAGCCGTGCCGGTCAGTGGCGTGGAAAATGCCGCCTATTATTTCTCCACCTATAACGCGCCAGACCAAAGCCCAAGCTCTGACCGCAAGAAAATCATGATCCTCGGCGGCGGACCGAACCGCATCGGCCAGGGGATTGAATTTGACTACTGCTGCGTCCACACCGCGTTTGCCCTGCGCGATCTCGGCTTTGAAACCGTGATTGTCAACTGCAACCCGGAAACGGTTTCTACCGACTATGATACCTCTGACAAGCTGTATTTCGAACCGCTGACCGTAGAGGATGTCCTGAGCATTTACGAAAAAGAGCAGCCGCTCGGCGTCATCGTGCAATTTGGCGGCCAAACGCCGCTGACGATTGCCGGTGAGCTGGCCAAGGCCGGCGTCAACATCCTCGGCACCACGCCGGACACGATCGACCTGGCTGAGGACCGCGACCGGTTCCGGCAGATCATGGAATCACTCTCCATCCCCATGCCCGAATCCGGGATGGCGGTAAACCTCGAAGAAGCGCTCGCGATTGCCGGTCAAATCGGCTATCCGGTGATGGTGCGCCCCTCTTATGTGCTGGGCGGCCGGGGAATGGAAATCGTACATGATGAGGCAATGCTCAGCCGCTATATGGCCGCAGCCGTCGGCGTTACACCCGACCGGCCGATCCTGATCGACCGCTTCCTCAAGGACGCGATCGAAGCGGAAGCGGACGCGATTGCCGACGGAACCGACTGCTTTGTCCCTGCCGTCATGGAGCATATCGAGTTTGCCGGCATTCATTCCGGCGATTCGGCCTGTGTCATCCCGCCAGTCACGATTCCGGCCAAGCATGTGCAGACGATCATTTCCTATACGCAAAAAATCGCCAAAGCCCTGAATGTCGTCGGCCTGATGAATATGCAGTACGCGATTGCCGATGACAAGGTGTATGTCCTCGAAGCCAACCCCAGAGCCTCGCGGACAGTGCCGCTGGTATCAAAGGTATGCAATATTTCCATGGCCCAGATTGCCACCAAAGCGATGCTGGCTTCCGAAACCGGCAATACCGGGCTGGTTAAGGGACTGACAACCAGGAATATTCCCTACTATGGTGTCAAGGAAGCCGTATTTCCCTTCAGCATGTTCCCCGAGGTCGACCCGGTGCTGGGACCGGAAATGCGGTCAACCGGCGAGGTGCTCGGCATGGCGGATTCACTCGGCCTGGCCTACTTCAAAGCCCAGGAAGCCGCCCAGGCGTTCCTGCCGCTTGCCGGCAGCGTCCTGATCAGTGTCAGCGACGCCGATAAAGCCGCCGTTCTGGAGGCGGCAAAGCACTTCCACCAGTTGGGCTTTACCATTAAAGCGACAGAAGGCACCTGCCGTTTTCTGATAGAGCAGGGAGTAGAGGTCGAACTGGTTAAGAAGGTATTCCAGGGCCGGCCGCATATTGTTGACCAGATCGTGAGCGGAGAAATTCAACTGATCATCAATACGCCTTCCGACAAACGCAGCGAGCATGACGACTCCTATATCCGCAAAGCGGCCATCAAGCACAAGGTCCCCTATATCACGACAATGGCCGCCGCACTGGCAAGCGCCAAGGGCATCGCCGCCCGCCTGGCAGACCACGCGCCGGAAAAGCACCTGTATTCACTGCAGGAATATCACGCCCGCCTCAACCGGCAGTAAGCCGCAAGGGCTGCGACAGCATAAAAACTGTCGCAGCCCTTATTGACGTCTAAAAACCAGCCAGGCAGTGCAGCGCTTACGGGAAATGAAGCGCCATCACTTACCGCTTCGCGTGAATAAACCCGGCGACCGCCAGAATCTCGTCCAGCTCCGGCGAGCGCACCAGATAGCCGTAATTGCCCAGCGCCGCGCTGAATATGCCGCTGATCGGTTCATGATGCACGATCAACGGGCCGTATTTATCGATAATCGCTTCATGGGAATGGGCATACTCCTTGCTGTTCTTGCGGCCGATATACGCGCAGTGGTATTTCCGCTGATAATCAAGCGCTGTGGTGCCGTTCATGATGATATTTGCCCACTCATAGTAGAGATCAACATCATTGGCATAGTTAAACATATCCATGGTGAAGCCGCCCGGCGGACGCATGTTGACCTCCAGTCCCACCACCTTATCCTCGGCAGTCACGAAAAACTCAAAATGGAAGAAGCGTTCACGGATACCGAAAGCCTTTAGCGTCGCCAGACCCGCTTTCTCCACACGGGGAGGAATCTCCCGCAGCGAATAATAGTAGATATCGCAGTCATCGTTGACTGTTTCCATTACACCGGCGGAATAGGTATGGGAAGTGCAAAACACCAGCTTGCCACGGCTGTCGACCAGCCCGTCAAAGGTGTACAGCCTGCCCTCGACAAAGCCTTCGAAAAAATATTCCGCCTGGCTGCCGCTATCAAAAATAGCGGCCAATTCCGACGGGCCGGTAATTTTGTAGGTGCCGGCCGCGCCCACGCCGTTATCAGGCTTTGCCACCACCGGGTAGCCCACCTCGCGGATAAAGGCTTCGGCTTCTGCCAGTGAACAGGCCACCCGGCCCGGCGCTACCGCGACACCGGCCTCGATAAATTTCTGCTTCATCAGCGATTTGCGTTTCATGTCATTGATTGTGTCATCTTTGATGCCGGGAATATTAAAGTCTGTGCGGATTCTGGCGTCTGTCTCCAGCCAATATTCCGTATGCGACTCAAACCGGTCGATTTTGCCGTATTTATGCGTAAAATACCCCACAGCCCGCACCAGCTGGTCGTAGTCATGCATGTCGCTGACCCGGTAATATTCTGTTAATGCCTCCCGCAGCGGCTGGCTGAGATTGTCATACTGTTCGTCGGCAATGCCCAGCACATTGGCCCCCAGCTTGCGCAGATGAACACAGAAATTAAAGTAATTACCCGGAAAATGCGGTGACAGAAAAATAACATTCATCCCAATCCCTCCCGTTCCTTTACTATTCAACCGGCAACAGCTTACGCGAAAAGAGGACTGCCGGGCGCGGGGGAACGTAACCGAGGAGTACACGGAGGGTATGCACAGAGGGTTACGGATTTATTAAAAATTCCCGTTACCCTCTGTGTACTCTGCGGCAAGACACAACCTGATGCCCTCTGTCTTTTACCCCGGTTCCGCAAGCGGTTGTCCTGACACACAACACACGCATATTGTAATTTAAGTATATATTTGTTACTTTATAGTAAAAATCCTGCTAATGTTTTAAGTTTTACCCGATGGCTAAGCCGCTCTAAAGCCTCCACTTTTTGTAGAAGTAGTAAGCTAAGAGCGGCTAAGCCCCTGGATAAGTGCGACTAAACTTCAGATGGGATTAAAACCCCACCTGAAGTAAGTCTTACTTTATGTTATAATGTATAATTAAAACAATATAACTAACGCAAAAGAAACGGATGATTTGGATGCATATTGAATATCACAAGACCTGGGGTCCCAGCTTGTGGAAAGACGTCGAAATGAAGGTGTATGGACACGCCGGAAAGCCGGTGCTTGTGTTCCCGTCTTCCGGGGGATCGTTTTACGAATATGAGGATTTTAAAATGGTGGAGGCCTGTCAGGCGTTTATTAACGCCGGCTCGGTGCAGTTTTTTGCCGTTGAAAGCGTGGATGGGGATACCTGGCTGCACCAGAGCAAAACCGCGGAGCAGCGCGCCCAGCGGCACAGGGAATATGAAAACTATATCCTGACAGAGCTGGTGCCCTATATCCGCAGCCGCAGCCCGTTTCACCGGCTGATGGCCACCGGCTGCAGCCTTGGCGCTTTTCATGCGCTGAACTTTCTCTGCAAATTCCCGGAGGTCTTTGACGCTGCCATCGCGCTGAGCGGAGTCTATGATCTGCGCTTCAGCATGGGCAGCTTTATGGATGACAATATTTATTACAACAGCCCGGTTCACTATCTGGCCAATCTCAACGATCCCTGGGTTCTCGACCGGCTCCGCGGCAATACGATCATCATCTGCTCCGGTCAAGGCGCCTGGGAGGAAGAGACGCTGAAGGACACCTACAACCTGCAGAAAATCTTTGAGTCCAAAAATATTCCCGCCTGGATTGACATCTGGGGCCACGACGTAGCCCACGACTGGCCCTGGTGGCGGATACAAATGCCCTACTTCCTGGACAAGCTGGGCTATCAGCATTAAGGGACGAAACCGCAGAGTAAACGGAGTGACCGCAGAGTACGCAGAGGGTTACGGGATTTAAATAAACCCCGTGACCCTCTGCGCGTTCCCTCTGTTTACTCCGCGTACTCTGCGGTTCGTTATCTCCGCATGCTCTGCGGCTTCGTACTTCCGCCGTGCCGTACGTGGGAGAGGTCCGTCACCCTTCAAAGAGCCATAAAAACGCGTCAGGAAACCGTCTGGCCCAGTCGGCTTCGTTGTGTGCGGCGTCTTTTTCGACAACCAGCTTGACTTCCTTCTGGCTAAACCCGGCGCAAATCAGCCGGTAATAGCTGTCCCAGACAAAATCGGCATATTCGCGGGCGCTGTTATAGGAAAGATGCTCTCTGGTGCCTACATCAAGATAGATTTTCATATCGGCTTGCTTATGCCAGCCGTCAAGGCACTCCCCGGCGAAATGCATAGCCGGGGAAAACGCGCCGATGCGGGAAAAGACGTCCGGGTGGGTATAGCCCATATATAAGGAAATCAGCCCGCCCAGTGAGCTGCCCGCCGTGCCGGTATGCTCCCGGCCGGGCAGGGTGCGGAACTGGCTGTCGATAAACGGCTTCAGGGTATCGACAATACATGCCGCGTATTTATCGCCGCTATAGTCGGGGATATATTCGTCAAAGCGGGCGCCGCCGCCATTATCAATGCCGACAACAATCACGCCTTTTGTCCGGTTTTTCTTACACAGCCGGTTAAGGCTTTCATCCACCTGCCACTCTCCCGAATAGGAGGTTACCTGGTCAAACAAATTCTGGCCGTCATGCATATATAAGACCGGATACCGCTGTTTCGACTGCTCATAGCCTGGCGGCAGATAGATCCAGATTCTGCGGTAGCGTCCCAACTGCCGAAGCGGAAACCATTCGATAATCTTGATATTGCCGGTGACGGTATGCTGCTGAGGATTTGGAATATAATCCTCCCAATCGATGATTTTCATCTAAACCTCCCTGGCGTGATAGCGCTGGCGGGTGCCGCAACCGGGTGCCCGTTTATCTTTACATTATGCCATACTCTCCGCTGGGAAAACAATGCTTTGTGTTACTAAGTCAAAAAGGCGCGGCTGCCCTGGCGGCAGCCGCGCCTTTTTACATATAGGTTAAAAGGTCAGTCCTTTAAAGTCCCGCACCTGTTCGGCAATGGCCCGTTCTGTCGGCAGGCGTTCCATGCTGGAGGCGCCGTAGAAGCCGACTATGCCCCGGGTGTGGGTCAGGATGTACTGGGCGTCCGCCGGCTCGGCAATCGGGCCGCCGTGGCAGATGACCAGTATATCGGGGTTAATCGCTTTGGCTGTATCGTGTATGCTTTGAATGCGTTTGACGCAATCATCGAGTGTCAACGCGGTCTGCGCGCCAATAGTGCCTTTGGTCGTCAGCCCCATATGCGCTACCAGCAGGTCCGCGCCCGCCCGGGTCATTTTCTCCGCCTCGGCTTCGTTGAATACATAAGGGGTTGTCAGCAGATCCTGGGCATGCGCTTTGGCGATCATATCCACTTCCAGATCATAACCCATGCCGGTTTCTTCGAGGTTCTGCCGGAACGTTCCGTCAATCAGGCCAACTGTCGGGAAGTTCTGCACCCCGGCAAAGCCGATTTCTTTTAACTGCTTTAAAAATACATCCATTAACCGGAAGGGGTCTGTCCCGCAGACACCAGCCAGCACCGGCGTATTGCGCACAACCGGCAGCACCTCGCTTGCCATTTCCACCACGATCGCGTTAGCGTCCCCATAGGGCATCAAGCCTGCCAGCGAGCCCCGTCCTGCCATACGGTAGCGCCCGGAATTGTAAATGACCATCAGGTCGACACCGCCGGCTTCGGCGCTTTTGGCTGAAATGCCGGTACCGGCACCGGCGCCGATGATCGGCTTGCCCTCAGCAATCTGCCGTTTCAGCTTTGCGATTATTTCCTGTCGTGTCATTGCCATTCGCCTCCTTATTTTTTCGCAGGGTTAGAAACGCCCGCCTTGTTCAGCATAGCCGCCAGCTTCTTGGCCATCGCCAAGGCAAACTCGTCGGCGTTAATATCGGTATCGATTTCAATCAATTCCACCACCGCGGGATCAATCGTTTGCCGCAGCGCATCAAACAAAGCGGCATCTTCCTCGGGGCCGTAAAACGGCTGGCCCTCGACATCAATCATTGATACGCCCTGCAGCGGCAGGAACAGCACGGTCGGGCCTTTGGCGGCGCTGATTTTTTCGCCGATAATTTTTCCCAGCTCGGCACACTCGGCTGTTGTCGTGCGCATCAATGTGACGGTCGGATTGTGGGGATACAGGTTCCGGGTTTTGAATTTTTCCGGAACGCTGTTCATTGGGCCAAAATTAACCATATCCAGAGCGCCCACCGAAACCACCTGCGGGATGCCTGCCTTGGCCGCCGCCTCCAGCCGGTGCGGACCGGCAGCCAGCACACCGCCGACCAGCTCGTCAGCCCACTCGGTTGTGGTGGCATCCAACACGCCCTGAATAAATCCGGCCTCAATCAGGCTTTCCATGGCCATGCCGCCGGTGCCGGTAGCATGGAACACCAGCACTTCATAGCCCTGTGCCTCCAGGTATTCGCGCGCTTTGGTAACACAAGGCGTAGTCACGCCAAACATGGTCGCCGCCAACAATGGTTTGTCCTCAGCAGCCGGCGGAACGCCGCCCTTGACCATCCCGGCGACAGCATGCGCCGCATTCGCCAGGATCTGCCGGGACAGGCTGTTCAGCCCGGAGATGTCCACCACCGAATACATCATGCAGATATCCTTGACACCTACATAGGGTCTGGTATCGCCGGACGCCAGAGTCGACACCATTACCTTGGGGATTCCCACCGGCAGCGCCTGCATGGCGGTTGTGCCGATCGTCGTGCCGGCGCTGCCGCCCAGGCTGATGATCCCTGCCACTTCGCCGTTTTGATACAGCTCGCTGACGATTTTGGCCGCGCCCCGGGTCATGACGGCCATCGCCAGGCCCCGGTCGTTTTTTGCCAGCAGCTCGTCCAGACCGGTGCCGCCGGCATCAGCCACCGCGGCGTTGCTGATATCGGGTGTGAAATAGGGGGAACCCTTTACTCCCGCGTCGACAGTGATTGTTTCCAGGCCGGCGTCTGTGATGATGTCTCTGATGTACTGAAACTCCTGGCCTTTGGTATCCAGAGTACCCAATAACACTACCTTAGCCATCCTCTTTCCTCCTTTATCTGCTCTATGTAATATTGGCAGAATCGTCTGCGAATTCCTTCTGCTGTCAATGCCTGAAATGAAAAAACAGCCAGAAATCATTTTGTATGATTCCCGCTGTTTTTAGCGATTACCAGAGGGTATTTGTTCCAGCTTGCTATTTTTAACGTATTTGTAGCGAAGAAACTCACTGAATTCCTGCAGCGCCTGTTTCGCTTCCTCCGGCAGCTCTGCCGGGTATTCATCTGCCGCTTCTCTGAGTGAGCTGTGAACTTCCGGTTTGGGGTATGCAGGCAGGGACGCCGGCTGCATAAACAGGCTGGAAGCGGCATGCAGCGGCAAATTGAAATGGGCGAGTAACGCATTGATCAGCTTAACGGTTAGGTTTGTTTTCACACCGTTTTCGATCATGCTCAGATAAGCCGCCGACAATCGCACATTATGGCTTTTTTCGATCGCTTTAGCAACTGCTTCCTGGCTCAGATTCATTCGCTCTCTGGCCTGCCGCAGATTTTGACCAAATGTCATAACATCACCCATAGTTAGTTTAATCAGATAGAGAATAAACTCCTGTTAACCATAAGTAACAATTGTAACGTTATATTAACTATCAGTTATTGACCGTTAATTTTTCTGCCGCTATAATAAATCTAAAGGTAAGAGAAATGCGGTGGTTGCCGGTGAGGCCTAAAGTACGCAGGCAGAAAACGAAGCAGTGGCCAACGATGGCACAGGATAATATCGTCTACATCAATCCGCTCACGCCACAGGAAGCGGTCGGCAGCCTATTGCAAAATACGCAGCAGCTTCAGCTTCACCTGACTGAAATTGCGGCATTGGTCAGTGACAAGCAAAACCGGAGCGACTTTTCCGCCAGCGAGTGGAACAGGCTGGTTGATTGCCTGCAGCAGGTCCTGTATATCGACCATACAGTCAGGCGGCTGCTGTATAGCATGAAATAGGGGGAGCAGCAGGGAAGATTGCCGCGTCGTTTCACTCCTCGCAATGACAAGGGAACTCAAACCGCAGAGGACGCGGAGTACACAGAGGGCACGCACAGAGGGTTACGGGATTTATTGAAATTTCCCGTTGCCCTCTGTGTACTCTGCCTTCACTCTGCGCACTCTGCGGTTCGGTTCTCCCCGCCTGTCATGGCGAGTGCAGCACAGCAAGCTTCTTCGGTAGCCTTATTTCTCTTTCTCCGCTACACAAACTCTATTTTGTCTTTTAAAATAGACTAAGGTATACAAAAAACATCCTGTAAGAATTAATTTTCTTGCAGGATTTACACTTTTTTCGTAAAATACCATGTAGCAGACCTATTTTAAAAAAGAAAGCCGGAGGGAAGCTCATGCAGTCAGAGATAAAAGGGCAGGGCTTGGTTAACAAATTTGCCAGCCGAATTGGGTTATTGAAAGCGTCTGAAATCTGGGAAATATTAAAGATTACCGAAAGAGAGGAAGTCATCTCTTTTGCCGGCGGCCTGCCGGCACCGGAATTGTTTCCGGTGGAGGAAATGAAGCAGATTTGTGTACGCGTGCTGGAGGAATCAGGTCGAAAAGCGCTGCAATATTCCACCACTGAGGGCTATGAGCCATTACGCCGGCAAATCGCGTCCCGCATGAACCGGATCATACAGACAAAGGTTACGCCTGAGAATGTATTGATTACGTCCGGTTCACAGCAAGCGCTCGACCTGGTGGGAAAGCTGTTTATTGACAGCGGTGATGTGATCCTGTGCGAAAGCCCGACCTACTTAGCGGCGATCAGCGCATTTAAAGCCTACCAGCCGCAATTTGTCGAGGTGCCTACCGACGCGGACGGAATTATCCTTGAAGAGCTGGAACGGATTCTGCAAACCACACCGCAGGTCAAGTTCATCTATGTCATTCCCGATTTTCAAAACCCCACCGGCAAAACCTGGTCTGTCGAGCGCCGTCAGGCGTTTATGCGGCTGGTTCAACAATACGAACTGCCTGTCATTGAAGATAATCCATACGGCGAATTGCGCTTTGAAGGTCAAATTCCGCCGGCACTGCAAGCTCTGGATGAAACAGGCCTGGTCGTCCATCTGGGAACCTTCTCCAAGACCTTCTGCCCCGGAATGCGGATTGGCTGGATCGCTGCCGACAGCAGTGTCATTGCCAAATGTATATTAATTAAGCAGGGCGCCGATCTTTGCACCTCGCTAAAAACCCAGATGGAGCTGTCGTGCTATATCGAACAGTATGACTTTGATGTCAATATCGAAAAAATCATCGGCATTTACCGCCGCCGCAGAGATGTGATGCTGGAGACACTGGCGGAAGCGATGCCTGCCGGAGTTACCTACACCCACCCGCAGGGCGGCCTGTTCCTCTGGATGGAGCTGCCAAAGCAGCTTAGCGCAATGGAGCTGCTCAGGGAATGCCTGCTGCATGACGTAGCCTTTGTACCGGGAGATTCCTTCTTTCCGAATGGCGGCGTAACCAACACGCTCAGACTGAATTATTCCAACATGCCGGAAGACAGGATCAGAGAAGGCATTCGCAGGATAGCGGGTGTAATACGTCAGAAGCTGGCGTAATGGTATCTCTGTCGAAAGAAAACGCAGCTGCAGAGTAAACGGAGTATACAGAGGGTACGCGCAGAGGGTGACGGGCTTAGTTAAATATATCCGTAATCCTCTGTGTACTTACCGTTCCCTCTGTGTACTCCGCGGTTAACGTACCCTGGCCCGTTCTTTACATTGATCAAAAAGGGTACCAGGCAAAGGTGCTTATCATGGTGATAAGCACTTTTTTCTCTATGCAAAAAGAAGAGTTATTGCCAAATAAAGGTTTACTTGCATTTTTGTCGAATATTCTTATTACGCAACTAATTTTGTCAACGGTGATTTCGAGAGCGGGAGGAAGCCACTATGTCCCAACGCTATTTCAATGGGCAGCTCTTTTCAAACCAACCGACCGGATACAAAATGAGCTTTATCATCTGCTTCCTGTATTTTATTTTAGGCTCACTGTGGATTCTCTTTTCCGACCGCTTTGTCGCTCTGATTGCCACTGATATTAACGAATTTGCCCTGATGAATACCTATAAAGGCTGGGCATATATTTGTGTCACCACGCTGCTGCTCTATTATTTAATCCGCTACTATTTACAGCAGCTTTTAGATTATAACCAGAAGCTCTTTAGCGCCCATCAGGAGCTGGAGCTGTCCTATGAGGAGATCAGTGCCACTGAGGAAGAATTGCGTCAACAATTCAGCGAGCTGGAACAGCAGGCAAATGTGATCACCCTTAGCGAATTCAATTACCGCAATTTATTTGACAACATGCTGAACGGGTTTGCATTACACGAAATGATTTGCGATGCTGACGGAAACCCGATCGACTATCGTTTTTTAAGCGTAAATCCCGCTTTCGGGCGGCTGACCGGTTTAGATCCTGATGCCATCATCGGCAAAACAGTGTTGGAGGTCTTGCCGAATATTGAATCCTTCTGGATTGAAACCTATGGAGAGGTCGCCCTCAGCGGCCAGCCGCATTCAATTGTTCAGTTCAGCAAGGACATCAACCGGTATTTTGAAGTTCTCGCCTATTGTCCGGAGATCGGCAAATTCGCCGTCCAATTCCTGGACTGTACAGACCGGATCAAGCATCAGGAAAAAATCGAGTATATGGCCTATTATGATGAACTCACCGGCTTGCCCAACCGGTATTTGCTGCGGGAGAGATTGCAGCAGGCAGTGACCAACGCGGTCAGCAAGCAGCAGAAACTGGCTGTCATTCTGGTTGATTTGGATGACTTTAAACTGATTAACGATACGCTGGGTCATTTTGCCGGCGACCAATTGCTCAAGGTTATCGGCGAACGGTTATCGGCCGTCTTATGCGAGAAAGACACGGTTGCCCGTTTAGGCGGAGACGAATTCATGATTATTGTGGAGCAATTTGAGGTGCTGGATAATGTCACCGACATTGCTGAACGATTAATCCAGGCGATAGAAGAACCCTGGTATTACAATAATATGAGTTACCATATGACCTGCAAAATGGGCATTGCGATGATCTCTGACGATAACCAGGATGCCGATACTCTGATGAAGCAGGCCGACCTCGCCATGTACAAAGCAAAAAAACTCGGCAAAGGATATCGCCAGTATTATATCAACGATATGGAAGGCCAGCTCTTCCGCCGGTTTGAACTGGAAGCCGATTTGCGCAACGCGATAAAAGAACAGCAATTTATCCTGCATTATCAGCCACAGGTCGACAGACATAAGCGGATTGTCGGGGTGGAGGCGCTGGTGCGCTGGCAGCATCCGACCAAAGGGCTGATTCCGCCGCTTGAATTCATTTCTCTCGCGGAAGAAACCGGCTTAATCACGAAAATCGGCCAATGGGTGCTGGAGACAGCCTGCCGGCAAAGCAAAGCCTGGCAGGACACCGGACTGCCGCCCTTGCTGATGTCGGTTAACCTGTCAGCCCGTCAGTTCCATCAACAGGATCTGTTATCAACGATTTCCGAAACGATTGAGCGTTCCGGAGTCAATCCTGAACTCCTGATACTGGAGATTACCGAAACGGTTGCCATGAAGGACGCTAATTTCACAATTCAGGTGCTGCAGGCGCTGCAAGCGATGGGAATTAAGATCGCTCTGGATGACTTTGGCATGGGGTATTCGTCACTGGTTTATCTCAAGCGTTTTCCGATCAACTCGCTGAAAATTGACCGTTCCTTTATCCAGGATATTCACACCGGCTCGGAAGGCTCGGTGATTGTCCGGTCTATCGTGGCGATGGCTAAAGCCCTCAATCATTTACTGGTCGCCGAAGGCGTCGAGACTGTCGAGCAATTTGAATTCCTGCAGCAGCTCGAATGCGACCAGATGCAGGGTTACCTGTTCAGCAAACCCTTGCCAACAGAAGAGATTACAGCCATGCTGATTGCGGACTTACAGAAGAATATACAATAGAAGCAAAAGCGAGGCAGGGACTTGGTGCCCCTGCCTCTGACTGTTGATAAAACAGTATTGATAAACCAACGAAAGAAGATCGCCGCGCTGCGCTCGCGATGACACGAAAGGTATTTTGTCATTGCGAGCGCAGCGCGGCAATCTTCCCTTGCGACTTCGCGCTACCCCGAGAACGGAGAAACTCTTCCCGCTTACCATTTCACCTGGGTTTGTTTCTTCTGCCGGAAAACTCCAGGCCGCCGAGAAAGGTCGAGATGCTAGGCAGCCCGAGGAAGCGCGCGCAGACAGTACGTTTGTAGGGTACGGCAAGCGCGCTCCCGCAGGGCTAACAACGCAGATTGGCCTTTATCGGCGGCCTGGACTCACTGCAAAACTTCTGCCTGATACAGGGTCAGCTCTGATTGTCCCTCACGCAGCCCGGCGGCAACGCGACGCCATTCGGCGATATGCGGTGTGGTAAAGTGCTGATCCAAGGCTGCCTTATCCACCCATTCCTCAAAAAACATGAAGCCGTTTTCCCGGTATGGGTCCTCCAGCAAAGCATAGCTGATACAGCCTGCTTCCTGACGGGTCGCGGCAATCAGCGCTTTGGCTGCCGCCAGCAGCTCCGGCTTTTTGCCTGGTTTAACAGTAAACTTAGCGGTAACAACAAGCATCGTTTTATCCCTCCCATCTATTCATACGGAATCAGCAAAATCGGTATTATCCGTCTCCCAGCGCTTAACCTGACAATATGCCCAGGGAGTATACAGCCCAAAGGTAACAAACAAAAGCACCAGGATAACCAGCCAATGCGCCAGAAAGCCTATGCCGGTGCCACGGAAAACCAACTGCCGTTCATTGACATAGGTATTGGCAGCAATCCAGCGTTGCTGGGCCGAATAGGCCCAGGGAAAGAACAAGCCTAATGTAATGAAACTGGCCACTGTTGTCCAAAACAACAACCAGAGGTAACCAAACCCTGAACCGCGAAATTCAAATGCCGCTTTTGCCATATGACCCTCCTAAGCATGATTTGCTGCAGATGATTCAGCTGCAGCTCGACTCTTTACTGATTCTAATTCGCCGGCCGGTCAGAGACCCCCTGCCTGATCAGGCCGGACCAATTTTTAATTAGGACGAACCAGACATATCAGGTAAAAACTAGTTGAATTATACTGCACGATATTATACTATTAAGGTGACGGAACGAATGTATATTGCATACAAAAATTTAATCATTTAAATACATATCCGGCATTGCTGCGGAGGCTGCCGACATTGAAAACAGACCCCACCGATCGGTAGGAAAGGCGGAGGACGCAACTGTAGCGTACAGCCATAGTGGACAGAGGTTCGCAAAACCTCAGTTTTTCTATGGGTATGAGACAGTCATCGCTGCTCCAGCCAATAAAATAAGAGGAGTGATTGTAATGGCTACCCATGCGCAAAAGTACATTGATGACCTCTATCAACGCGTTGTTGAACGAAATGCCAACGAGCCGGAGTTTCATCAAACCGTCAAGGAAGTGCTCAGTTCTTTAGTTGGGGTGCTTGATAAACATCCTGAGTATATTGAATTGGGTATCGTTGAACGAATCGTCGAGCCGGAACGTCAATTCATCTTCCGGGTGCCTTGGGTCGATGACGCCGGCAAGGTTAGAGTCAACCGCGGTTTCCGGGTGCAGTTCAACAGCGCCATCGGACCTTACAAAGGCGGCCTGCGGTTCCATCCCTCTGTCAATATTGGTATCATTAAGTTCCTTGGCTTTGAGCAAACCTTCAAAAATTCACTGACCAGCCTGCCCATGGGCGGCGGCAAGGGCGGCTCCGACTTTGACCCCAGAGGCAAATCCGACGGAGAAATCATGCGCTTCTGTCAGAGCTTCATGACAGAGCTGTATCGATATATCGGTCCGGACACCGACGTACCGGCAGGCGACCTCGGCGTCGGCGGCAAGGAAATCGGCTATTTGTTCGGCCAATATAAACGCATTAAAGGCATTTACGAGAATGGCGTATTAACCGGAAAAGGCCTGACCTATGGCGGCAGCCTCGCCCGTCCTGAAGCCACCGGCTTTGGTATCGCCTATTTCTGCCATGAAATGCTCAAAACCAAAGGCACGTCATTTGCCGGCAAAACAGTAGCTGTTTCCGGCTTTGGCAACGTATCCTGGGGAACCGCGAAAAAGGTAACCGAACTGGGCGGCAAAGTAGTTACCATTTCCGGCCCGGACGGTTATGTGTATGATCCCGACGGAGTCAGCGGCGAAAAGATTGAGTATATGCTCGAAATGAGAGCCTCCGGCCGAGACAAGGTTCAGGACTATGCCGATAAGTTTGGTGTTAAATTCTATCCTGATGAAAAACCCTGGGGCGTAAAAGTCGATATCGTGATTCCTTGCGCCACGCAAAATGAAATCCTGCTGGATGATGCGAAGAAAATCGTGGCTAACGGCGTGAAGTTTGTCTGCGAAGGCTCCAACATGCCGTCCACCAACGAAGCGATCGACTATATGATCCAAAATGGCGTATATCTGGGACCATCCAAAGCCGCCAACGCGGGTGGCGTATCCGTTTCCGGCCTGGAAATGACCCAGAACAGCATGCGTCTGGCCTGGTCGTATGAAGAAGTCGATGAAAAACTCAAGACCATTATGCTCAACATCTACAAAAATTCCAGCGAAGCGGCGGAAAAATACGGCCACAAAGACAACCTGGTTGTCGGCGCCAATATCGCCGGTTTCATCAAGGTCGCTGAAGCGATGAAAGCGCAAGGTGTCGTGTAATACGGCTTGTGGGTAATTAGTATATCATATAAAAAGCCGGCCAAATGGCCGGCTTTTCTTGTGCTCAGACTGTTGATAACCGTTTTACCACGAAGAACACAAAGTCGGCGCGATGCGCCTAGTATTCCATTGTGCAGGCGCACGTTGTGCGCCCTTCGTGTTCTTTGTGGCTTAACCGTCTCACCTAAGCATATTCGAGAGAAGATCGCCGCGCTTTGCTCGCGATGACACGAAAAGTATTTTGTCATTGCGAGCGCAGCGCGGCAATCTCCTTTCTCTGTGTAAGCTACCAGGCAGGACTTACTTATAAATAATCCCCTTGAAATTTCTCCCGTCAACCTTGGCTTCAAAGGGTTCATCCCGCCTGATCAGCTTGACATATTTTAATTCCTGCAGCACAGGCAGGCTGAGCAGCCAGTCCCAGTCGATCTTTCCCTGTGCTTCCTGCTGGTAAGGAATATGGAAGTAGCCCATATTGGTGGCTGTCAGGTTATGAAAGAAATGGCTGCCCAGTGACGGTTCGGGCCGCAGATCCTTCCGGTCGACTTCGACGATAATCTGCGCCTGCGACATTTGCTCCCACAACAACGGAATCCCCAGCCAGCGGTCAGAGGTTCCCATCCGGCCAAAGCCGATCAAGATGCAGCGGCGGCCTTCCTGATAGAGAATTTTATTGAGCTGGCCAATCTCCTCGGCAATTTCGAGACTGTCCTTCAGTTGAAAGGTCTCCGGATTAACCACAATAATATCCTGAATTTGTTGATAGAAGCCATTGCCGATTGTGCGCTGGCTATAACACCAGGAATCCCGCGGCTCATCCAGCGTAACCTGAAGCGCTTCCCTGCCGATAACCATCGGCCTGATTTGCAAGAAGTAAAATTCCTTGGGCTTGGAGGGGTCTTTGGGGATATTGACGGCAAACTCGATTTCCACATTGGCGCCAAACGATTTCATCCCTAATTCCACTAAATCGTTGATAATCTGCGTTAATGGCAGCCGGTTATATTTGAGGATCGGCGCAAACGTCACCAGCTTTGGCCCTGGCTGATGCACATTATCATAAATGCAGTCATCCGCAAACGAGTAGGTGCTGCCGGTGAATTCCAACGATTGATCACTCTGCGCCTGGGAAATCGGCAGTTTTTCATAGATGAAGTCTTCACCTGCGCGCATGGTAACCGCGGCAGTTTTATTAAGATTGATCGCATAAAACGCGTTTTGCGACTTCTTCAGATATTCGTCAGGACTGGAAATCAGCGGATTTAGCTGGGGATAAGCCGGTGAGAACCGGAATACCCGCTCACCCTCGACAATTGCCTTGCCTAATCCGAGAGCCAGGCTTACCGTTCCTTCCTCCGGCTTCATCGGATAATAGGGATAAAAATTATAGGATTGGGTGACGCCGGAAATCGCGGGGTAATAGAGATCGCCATACCGCTCACCAACCAACTCCTGAATTAACACAGCCATTTTTTCTTCCTGAATGCGAATATCCGCATTCTTTGCATAGCGTATCGGCGCATTATAAAATACAGAGGCGTAGACCAGCTTTACCGCGTCGGAAAGCTGCTTGATCCGGATATCCAGGTCTTCGTGACTGTTAGGGACAACATAAGTATGATAAATACCGGCAAACGGCAGGATGCGTGAATCCTCCAGTATACTGGAAGACCGGATAGCCAGCGGGCAATTGATATACTGGGTCAGCACCCGCATATTTTCCTGAATATTGGCCGGCAGCTCACTGGCCAAAAATTTCTCTGCCACCGCTGCTTCTGTCGGATTATCAGCGATAAAGGCATGCAAATGATTTTCTGCCAGAAATTTTTCAAACACATCACTGCCAATAACAAAGGAACGGGGCACCTTAACCTTTAACTCAGCATATTTATCAGTCAGGTGGGCTTTGGCGATGATCGAATTCATAAACGCAACCCCTCTGGCTTTTCCGCCCAAAGAGCCTGTCCCCAGCTTGATAAAGGAATTCTCCATATCCTTTTTGGCCAGACCTTCAAAATCGAGAATCAAACCTGACTGGTATTTAAGAAAATAGTCATTCAATATGGTCAGGATATAAGACCGCATCTCAGCCACACTGGAAAAATCCCGCGGGTTCATTCGCCGGAATTTATCCGCTACCTCAACCTCGGCCCGGGCACGGAACCAGCGCGAGAAGTGGTAGTTGGTGGCATGATAGTACAGGCTCTCCTCAGGCAAATCACGAATGATTTTTTCCAGACTGGTAATATCAGAGGCTTCGGCAATGATCCTGCCATCTGGATATTTAAATATAAATGAGCCGAATCCGTAGTTGTCCAATATGTATGCGCGCAAATCGCTCATCAGGTTAGGCGAGTTTTTATCGAGAAAATCAATTTGCAGCGCTTGAGCCTTGCCGGCATTATCCAGTTCCTCCGACTGCAGCAGAAACGGAAAGTTGGTGATCATTTCCTTGACGCGTTTGGCCAGTGCAAAGCCGGCCGCCGGATCGATCACACCAGATTTAGGAAACCGGACATCAGAAATAACGCCCAGTAAGTTGTAGCGGTAGGTGCTGATAATCTCCATTGCCTCTTCATAGGTTTCTGCAAGCAGAATCTTCGGCCGCAAGCGGACCCGCAGCAATCCATGGCTGACATTCATCGCATGCAGCAGCAGGTAGCGGATCTGCGTTAGTATTTCGGTATAGATGATCGGCAAAATCTGTGAATAATACACCGGCGAATCCTCGACCACCAGTATGGCCTGTACTCCCAGTTGGCTGTCAGCCGCTAAATTCTGCTGGTCTTCAATATATTTGATAATCGCCAGCAGCACCTTATTATCCCCGGACCAGTGGAACACTCTGTTGATGCAGGAAATTTTGCGGATATTGGCAATCATCTCTGGCGTCAGGCGGTCATACGACAGCATCACAATCGGAATATCCGGGTAGGCTTCATGAATTTTGGTTTCCACTTCGAAGGACCCCATATCGCTGATCCGCGACATGGTAATAATCAAATGGATGGTGCTGACCTTTAGCACTTCAAACGCTTCCTCACTGTTAGCCACCCAGTGAATTCTGGGAATAAACGGAATGCTCAGGTCGTTGAAATGATGATAGATCTGCTCGATTAACTGCCCGTCCTCTTCCAGAACATATGCGTCATATTCCGTTGATATCAGCAGAATTTCCGTCACCCGGAATTTCATCAGATCATGAACACCGGAAAAACGCGTTTTCAAATCAACAGACGTATCCATCATATTTCACCTATCCTCTTGCCAGCTATTCAGATATTCCTTTCTAGTATATATTAATTTGTCTTTTTATGGAATAACTCTTCTTTTAAAATATTCAAAAAATACAGTCGCCGGTTGATTTTATATTGCTGCCCCAGGGCAAGAACATCAGGGTACAGTCTTACCACAGAGAAACAGAGTAAGCAGAGAACACGAGCAGAGGGCTGCGGTTTTATAAAATCACCCAAAACCTTCTGCGTACTCATTGTTCCTTCTGCTTACTCTGCGGTTATATCCCCCTGTCATTACGATGACGGACAGGGAAGCCCTAATCCCGAATGCGCCATGAACGGCATAGCATTCAGGGACGCAGCGCGGCAATCTTCCCCATACCACGGACAATTGCCGGAGAAGACTGCTTCGGTACGTGTAAAGGGTTACGGGGATTCATTAAAATTGCCCAAATCCTCTGCGTACTCATTGTTCCCTCTGTGTACTCCGTGGTTGCGTTCCCCCTGCGGCTGTTATTACCTTGGTTAAAGCAGCTACACTATGCTCGTTTTCTCAAGACAGTGACTACTTCACCGCCGATTCCCCAGTTGTCGGTATCCACTTCATCAATGACAACCACCGTTGTTTTTGGATTTTTTCCCAGTACGTCAACAAGCAGTTGTGTCGCTCCCTGAATTAATTGGGCTTTCTGCTCCGGTGTAGCACCTTCTTTGGTAATCTTAATATTTATATAGGGCATTACACGTTACCGCCTTTCTGATGTGTAGTCAGTGCCGTCACGGCCAGCAGCGCAAGCAATAGTACGCCAACCGCAAACAGACTGGGAGCAAGGCTATGGACATGCTTCTGTAAATACGCCGCGGCAATGGGTCCGAGAATCTGGCCGACAGCATAGATGGTTGTTAATTCGCCGATAGCCTGCAGGGACGATTCGGGCTTCAACTGATGTGCCAGCGTAATCGTCAGGCTGGTTATTCCCATAAAGGTTCCGCCAAACAAGATGGCTCCCACCAGGATACTGACCTGATTTTGGCTGATGACAGGTATCAAAATCCCTGCCGCCTGCAGGGCGAAAGCCAGAATCAGACTCTGCTTAATGCCAGTTTTTCTGGCGATCTGCGCCCATACATAGGCTGAGGGAATGGCCGCACAGCCGATGACCGCCCAGCTCTGATTAGCAATATGACTCAACTCAGGCATGGCTTTGATCATTTGCACAATAAACGTCGCCGTAATGATATAACCGATTCCTTCCAGACTGTAACTAATCAGCAGGGCAACCCATTGGCGATCTCTGACAAAGCGTCCCTGGGTGCCGGCAGGTACCGCCGGCACCGGCTCCGCGCGTTTCTCCGCCAGGGTGTGCCAGGCGACAGCTCCCAACAGGCTGCCACATACAGCCAAGCCCAGCCATGCTGCCTGCCAGCCGCCAATAGTATCAAACAGAGGGACCAGCAAACCGGTCAACATAATGCCGATACCGACGCCGCTATAAAGATACCCGGCCCAGGCGGTTCGGCCCTGTCCTAATGTAATGCTTGACGCGACAACAAACAGGATCGCGCTGAGAAAACCGGACAGCAGCCTGAGTACACTCCACAGGACCGCATTCATGGTCAGCGGCATAGCGGCCAGCAGCAGTATGCTCAGCACCAGCCCAATTCCCAGCCAGGTTTGAGTATGCTGCCGAATCCCCGGCTGACGGGAGGTATACGCTCCAATCAGATAACCTGTATAATTTGCCGACGCGAGTACCGCGATATGCCACTCTGAAATGCCTGTGTCTCTTTGCATCAGCGGGATCACCGGCGTAAAGCCAAACCGCGACAGCCCCATGGCCAGACTGAGGGTACAGATTCCGCCGATCAGAATCAAAATATTCCGTTTTATGATGCGATCACCTCCCGGACAGCCAACGGATAACTTTGTCAGGACAATCGCTTACAGAGAAAATGAGACGCAGCTACGCGGGGAATCCGAGAACGAAACCGCAGAGTGAACGGAGTACACAGAGGGTACGCGCAGAGGGCTACGGATTTTTATTAAATTTTCCGTAACCCTCTGCGTACTCACCGTTTCCTCTGCGCACTCTGCGGTTTGGTTTCTTTGTTTTTTCTCTCTATGTCGTAAGCAATTGCCCTGACAACTTTGTCAAGATACTAGCCAGCAGCTATACTGCTATGGTACTATAAGATATCCATTACTGAAAGCGATTAAATTCTATTCAGGCAATCGTATTCTTCTATGGGAGTTGATCAGCGTGGATCTGACAGATATTAAAATATGCCGGGAAGTTGCTGTACAGGGCTCGATGACCCAGGCAGCTGAAGCACTTGGCTATGCGCAATCCAGCATTACTGCCCGTATCCGCAAGCTGGAGGCCGAACTGCAGGTTCGCTTATTTTACCGCAATGCCAACGGCGTCCGGCCGACCCCGGCCGGTCAGCTATTGATCGAACAGGGGTTGAAAATAACCCAAATGGCGGAAGAGCTGACCTGCCGCTTACGTTCCCGCGAAGTCACCGGCGGCTTGCTGCGGATCGGCTCGATGGAAACAACCGCCGCCATCCATCTGCCTTCACTGCTGAAAACATACCATTCCTTGTATAAACAGGTTGAATTGCTGCTGCAAACCGGTACGACCGAATATCTGGTCAATCAAGTGCTGAAATACGAACTCGATCTGGCCTTTGTCGCGGCTCCGGTCAACCACCCAGATATCATCGAAATCGAAGCCTTCCGGGAAGAGATGGTTCTGGTTGCTGAGGGCGGGCAAAGCCGGCAGCCGCTTGCCGATATCCTTAACAGCAGGGCGATCCTGGTATTTCGTACCGGCTGCTCATACCGCTCCTTGCTGGAGAGCTATCTGCTGAATTATAAAGCCATCCCGCTGAAGCGGTTTGAATTCGGCTCTCTGGAAGCGATTATCGCTGGCGTCGCCTCCGGTATGGGAATCTCGCTACTGCCAAGGTCTGTGGTGGAAGCCAAGCTGCCGGCCAATGATCTGGCTGTCTACGAGCTGCCGCCGCAGCGCCGGTATTGTCCGACCTTGCTGATCCAGCGAAAGGATGCGGTGCAAACTTCAGCGATCGGGCAGTTTATTCAATTAGTCAGTCAGCAAGCCGGCCGGCATTCGCAGGCGGCGAGCAAATAACTAAAAAAGGTTGTGGAAACTAATCAATTAGTTTCCACAACCTTTTTTAGTCATCTATACTATATATCCAGATTTCTGACCCGGTGCGCGTAATCCTCGATAAACTGGCGCCTCGGCTCGACCTTATCGCCCATGAGAGTGGTAAAGATCAGATCTGCTTCCATGGCGTCCTCCATCTGGACCTGCAGCACGGTGCGGCCGTCAGGGTTCATTGTCGTTTCCCATAGCTGCTCCGGATTCATTTCACCCAGGCCTTTGTAGCGCTGTACATTGATATTATCCCGGCCGATCCGGGTTAATAGCTGGTCAAGCGCTTCATCACTATATAGATACCAGTGTTCTCTCCCTTTCTTTACCAAATAAAGAGGGGGTTGGGCGATATACACCTTGCCTGATGTGATCAGCGGTGTCATATAGCGGTAGAAGAAGGTGAGCAGGAGGGTACGAATATGCGCACCATCGACATCGGCGTCAGTCATGATGATGATCTTGCCGTAACGGGATTTTTCAATATCAAAATCCTCGCCGATCCCGCAGCCGAACGCGGTGACCATAGCGCGAATTTCGGCATTGCCAAGGATCTTGTCCAGTCGGGCTTTCTCCACATTGAGGATTTTGCCCCGCAGCGGCAGAATCGCCTGGAACCGGCGGTCACGGCCTTGTTTAGCGCTGCCGCCGGCGCTGTCGCCTTCGACGAGATAAATTTCCGTCTGCTCCGGGTCACGCATCGAGCAATCAGCCAGCTTACCCGGCAGGGAGCTGATTTCCAGCGCGTTTTTCCGGCGCGTCAAATCCCGCGCCTTTCTGGCCGCGTCACGGGCGCGGGAAGCCAGAACTGCCTTCTCAATAACTTTTTTAATAATTGCCGGATTTTCCTCAAAGAAATCGTTAAGACCTTCATTTAAAATCGTATCGACAATGCCTCTGACTTCACTGTTGCCCAGCTTTGATTTGGTCTGTCCCTCAAATTGCGGATTTTCTAATTTAATGCTGATGACAGCAGTTAATCCTTCACGGGCGTCCTCGCCACTGAGGTTGTCTTCGTTTTCTTTCAGCATATTCATCTTGCGCGCATAGTCGTTAATCGCACGGGTCAGGGCGGTTTTAAAACCGCTCAGATGGGTGCCGCCTTCCTGGGTATTGATATTATTGACAAAGCTGAAAATATTTTCCGAATAACTGTCATTATACTGCATCGCGATTTCCACCAGGGTAGTATCCCGGCCGCCCTCTACATAAATCGGCTCTGCGTGTAGGACATCCTTGTTTTCGTTTAAATGCTTAACAAAGGAAATGATGCCGCCTTCATAATGAAACCGCCGTTGTTCAGAGTTGCGCTCATCCAAAAGATCAATGACAATCCCCCGGTTGAGAAAAGCCAGCTCACGCAGACGTTGTTTTAATATATCAAAATGATATTCTAACTCTTCAAAAATCTCGGCATCGGGTTTAAACGTAACCTTAGTGCCAGTCTCATCCGTATCACCGATCACTGTGATCGGCTGCACCGTAATGCCCCGTTCAAAGCGGATAAAATGCACCTTGCCGTCCCGCTTAACGGTAACTTCCATCCATTCACTCAATGCATTAACAACAGACACGCCGACACCGTGCAGTCCGCCTGACACTTTATAGCCTTCGCCGCCAAATTTGCCTCCTGCATGTAACACAGTCATAACAACTTCCAGCGCGGACATCCCTTTTTCCTGCATCATATCTACCGGCACGCCACGCCCATTATCGACAACAGTGATACTGTTATCCTGATGAATAATCACATCAATAGTATCGCAATAGCCTGCCATGGCTTCATCAATACTATTATCGACTACTTCATAGACCAGATGATGCAAGCCACGCGAGGAGGTACTGCCGATGTACATGCCAGGACGCTTGCGGACAGCCTCAAGGCCTTCAAGGATCTGAATCTGCTCCGCCCCGTAGTGGCCATTACTGGTAGTTGTTTCTTGTATACTCATTTTCTTCCCCCTGATTCATCAACTTAATCTTCAACAGCAGCAATCACATGACTTGCACGTCTTTTTAACGTAAATGACGATATTGCTGATAAATACACTTTGTCATCAGTAATGACAAAACTCTTGGGTTTACCAGCAGATACATCAACAATCATGCCTTCTTCCTGCATGAGTTGCAGAAAATCATTATTGATTCCGGCAGTCTTACCCTTGCGGTCAGAAATCAGAATGACTTCTTTTAACGGAATAATGGTATCAGCGCCTAGATGTAAAAACATAGCGGTTCCTCCTGATAAATCGCAGTGTCTTTTCCAGATACTCGGAGTCCAGCTCTTCAGGCAGCTTCCGGTATACCAGCATGGCTAAGGTGGACAGCTCAATCGTATCCGGGCTGTTGACATCAATCTTATATAATAAGCTCTGCATCAATTCATGCCTGGCATGAAGATATTCGGTCCGGGTACAGCCAATACAGGAACAGGTTTCTGTGTAATCAACCCAAGGCGCATCAGCAAGGAGGCGACGAATTTCTTCCCGTCTCCTCCTGGAATGATCCAATACACAGCTTGTACAATACTGCTCCTCAGGCGGACATAGAACCGAACAGGTCAGACACTCGTGCCAGCCTTCCTGCAACAACAGGCTGCGGCGTTTTTGGTCTTTTACCATAACCCGCTGCAAACGGTACCGCAACTGGCTGTCATTGACAGCATATACGGTTTTCTTCACTTCCATACATTGGTGCTCGCTTAATTTGACGGCACGCAATTTAATACCGAAATCAGGCTCATCCTTTATAAAATTCTCGTAATCCGAAAATTTTCCTGCATAAAATTTAATATCTGTTAACAGTTTTTGCCCAAGGTGATCATGGATCTTCGTTAATAACTGCTCTTTCAGCATCGATAAATGATGCCCCCAGGCCGGAGCCTTGACAGCGACAAATAAAATACCGTTTTTTGCTCCGGTCGGACGGGATTGTAAAGCAATATCCTGGCCCACAATATCCGGCCAGTGGATAATTACGGTTTGAACCGCTAATTGCCGCTTAACCCCCAGCTTATTCAACGTCAGAGGCAGTATATCTTTCGCGCTCAGCATTCCCGTCACCCCTGTATGGTTCCCTGTTTGACAATAAACTTACGGCTGGAAAAGGCAGCCGGAAAACTGGTTGCGTCTGTAGCGGTAATAAAGGTCTGAATACGGTTTTTAATAAAACCCAGCAAATGTTCCCGGCGCGAAGCATCCAGCTCGCTCATCACATCATCCAACAGCAAAATCGGATATTCGCCGGTTTCTGATTTGATAAATTCCAGTTCCGCCAGCTTAAGCGCCAACGCCCCGGTTCTCTGCTGGCCCTGCGAACCATACACCCGCAGATTTTGGCCGTTTACCTCCAGCAGCAGGTCATCCCGGTGCGGTCCGATGCTGGTACTGCCGCGGTCAATATCGAGCTGGCGGTTTTTGGCCAGTTTCTCCTGATACCAGCCGGTAAACTCACCGACTGTCTGCGGCATATCCACATCCAGCTGCTGCAACAGGTAGTGGAGGGATAAGCCTTCTTTACCATTGGTTAGCTTACGATTCATTAAATTGGCCAGCATATTCAGCTTTTTTAAGGCTTCCACCCGTTTAGCCGTAACGGCAGCCGCCAGTGCAGCCAGTTGTTCATCCCAGATATCCAGTTGATCAACAGCAGAGCGGCGGTCACGGATGGCTTTTAATAAATTATTCCGCTGCAGCAGGCTGTGCTGATAGCGGAGCAGCTTCTGATAATACGCCACATTGGCCTGGGATATTTCATTATCTAAAAAGCGCCGACGAACAGCCGGCGCTCCTTTGATTAACCATAAATCTTCGGGAGAAAACAGGACAACATTCAGTGTCCCCATAATATCCCGCATTTTCGCTGCGTGTCCGTTCAAGCGAATTTGCTTTCTGCGATTGCTGAACAAATGGATTTGCAGCAAACCGTCAATCTCGCGGCTGACAAACTTTAATTCAATAGCAGCCGACTGTTCCTGCCAGGCCACCAGCTCGGCATCTTCGTTGCTGCGATGAGACGTGCCAAAGGCAGCAAAATAAATCGCTTCGAGAATATTGGTTTTTCCTTGTGCGTTCTCTCCGACCAACAGGTTGACAGTGGGCGAAAAGTCGACTTTCGCAGTATGATAGTTGCGAAAGTTGCGCAATACAATTTCGTCTACCTTCATAGTCCCTCATTTCACGGCAAGGGTTAATCCGATGTGACTTTCCAGGTACCGCCGTTTTCCATCGCAACAATATCGCCAGGATAAAGCTTTTTCCGGCGTTCATAAGCTATTTCGCCATTGACCCTGATTACACCTGCTGCAATCAATTCTTTGGCATGGCCGCCGGTTTCCGCAATAGCCGCCCATTTGAGAAATTGGTCCAAATGGATCATTGAAGTGGTGATCTGTACTGTCTCGATATTCATCGTCAGCTCGTTCTGACCGGTGTGATGACATAGGTATATTTTTCACTGTCAGCCGGACGGACGCAAGCCGGGCTGATTGAATTGTTAAACGACATCATCGCTTTATCGCTGCCTAAGTTTTTCAAAATATCGATCACATATTTTGCGTTAAAGGCGATTTCAATGCCTGGTCCCTGAATAGCCGCCGGCACAGTTTCACATGCTTTACCCACATCCGGATTGTTTGAGCTCAAGGTAATCATATCCTGATCAAAGTGGAATTTGATGATATTGTAATCGCTGTCTTTTGCCATCAGCGATACGCGTTCTGTCGCATCTAAAAACTGCTGTGGTTCAAAGAATACCACGGTTTCAAACTTATCAGGAATAACCCGGTTATAGTCAGGAAAGCTGCCTTCAATCAGCCGGGATTTGAGATAGATATTGTCAAACGCAAATGCCACATGACCTTTTTCCCAGTAGATCCTAACATCTGACGGAACATCTGAGGATAATATCCGGGCCAGCTCATTTAACAGTTTGGCCGGAATAATCATCTTTGCCGGTATGTCAATCGGTGTAATTATATCCTTTTTCAATGCCAGGCGATGGGTGTTGGTGCCAACCATTTTCACCGAATCATTTTCCGCTTCAAACAAACTGCCGGTAAAAATCGGCCTGGATTCGTCGGTCGCGCAGGCAAAAACCGTCTTTTTAATCAGATCCCGCAAAATATTGTCTTTTATCGTTAATTGGTTATTAGCCGTCTGGATCTTTTCAATTACCGGGAATTCCTCGTAGGGGAAGCAAAGCAGGTTAAAATTAGCCGAGTTGCAGGATACCTTTAAAGTAGAATCTTCCTGGTTAGAGGATATTTCGACAGTTTCACCCGGAAGGCGCCGCACCAGCTCCTGAAAGTAGCGTCCGGATACAACCGCTTTTCCGGGTTCCTCCACATTGGCCTCAATCGAGCAACTGATGGCAATTTCGTAATCGGTTGCCTGGAGTTCAAGTGTGTTGTTGGTTGCGGATAAATAGACACCGGTGAGGATCGGCAGGGGTGTTTTGGTAGCAATCGCTTTTTGGACTGCCTGCACGGCGTGCTGAAGCATGGTCTTACTGCAATAAAATTTCAAAATACTTACCTCCGTTCATGATCTTCCGGTATATTACTATAAGTTCCTTAATAAGATAATAAGATAGCCGTAATAGTCGTAGGGCCTGTCGATATGTGGGAAACTATGAAAAGTTCTGTAACTGGCGGTGTCAATCATGTGTATAACCTGTTGGCGGATTTTGTTGGAATATCCACAGAATTAACAGCCTGATGAGGATAAAATCTATTTCGTTATTCATCAACAGACAGTGCACACCATTATACAGCAGTTATCAACAAGTTTCGTCAAGAGGATTCGATCCGCCGGATTAACTCAGCGATGGTTTGCTGCATTTTTTGATCGTCACTGCGTTCGCGCGAAATTTTATCATGCGCATGGATGACGGTGGTATGGTCACGGCCACCAAATTCCTCACCAATTTTAGGCAGTGACGAATCGGTCATTTCGCGGCTGAGGTACATGGCAATCTGCCGGGGATAAGTGATATTACGGGTGCGTTTTTTGGCAGACAGGTCGTCCAGTTTAATTTTAAAGTAGGCGGCTACAATGTCCTTGATGGATTCGATCGTGATCCGTTTTGGCTTGCCATAAGGGAAGATATCCTTCAGCGCCTCTGTGGCTAAGTCCAAATCGATTGGCCGCTGAGTGAGCGAGGCGTAGGCCATCACCCGGATCAGTGCGCCTTCGAGCTCGCGAATATTGTTGTCAATGCGGCTGGCGATGAACACCATGACATCATTGGGAACATCCAGATTTTCAACGATGGCTTTTTTGCGAAGAATGGCAATCCGGGTTTCGAGATCCGGGGCCTGGATATCGGTGATTAAGCCCCATTCAAACCGGGACCGCAGTCTGTCTTCTAATGTAGGAATCTCCCGCGGCGGCCGGTCACTGGAGATGATGATTTGTTTATTCGCCTCATGTAGTGTATTAAAGGTATGGAAAAATTCCTCCTGGGTGCGGTCTTTTTTCGAAAGAAACTGGATATCATCCACTAACAGCACATCGATGTTGCGGTATTTCTGCCGGAAGCTTTCCGGATTGCCGTCCCGGATCGAATTGATCAATTCATTGGTGAATTTTTCACTCGAAATATACAGGACCTTAACATCAGGATGATGCTGCCGGATCCGGTGGCCGATCGCATGCATCAGATGGGTTTTACCCAGACCGACTCCGCCATAGATGAACAACGGATTATACACTTTGGCGGGTACCTCGGCGACGGCTAACGAAGCGGCGTGAGCGAACCGGTTGGAGTTGCCGATAACAAAGGTTTCAAATATGTACTTCGGATTTAAAATGCATTGCAGGTCTTCAGCAGCGGGGACAGCCTTTACTGCCGGTTTGCTCTCTACGGCCGGGGCGACGAAAACAGGCGGTGTATTCATCTGCTCCAGAGCGGCTTCCGCGGCAGCTGTTTCGTTAACGCTCTGTTCCGGCATATCTAAAATAATAAACCGTACTTCCAGCGGCCGCTTGCTGATATATTGCACCGCATGTTGGATTTTAGCCAGGTAACGCGTTTCGATCCAGTCTTTGGAAAGCTGTGTCGGCGTTCCTAACTCAAAAGTGGTGTCACTGACAGATAACGGGATAGTTGACTTTATCCAGGTGTTGAAGATGGGCTTGGCGATCTCCTTTTCCAGAATGTCGAGAGCTTGTCCCCAAAGCGATGCTAGGTATGAAGGGTCATTCATGACGTCAGTCCTCTCAGATTAAATAATGAGTTGACAAAGAAGAGCTTAACATAAATTATCCACATGGTTATTCACAGGTGTGAATAACTTTTTTACAAAAAAGAGGATTTTGAGGAAAAAAAAATATACCGGCGGCCTGACGATACCCGCAGTATCGATTACCGATGAATCGGCTATCCTGGAGAAAAATGTGGATAAGTCTGTGAGTATCTGGTATAATCTGTGCATAACCTGGGATAAATCTGTAAAAAATGAAACTATACACAACCCTGTGGATAGATAACCTGGTTTCATGTTATCAAAAAAGTGTGGAGTTATCAACAGGTATTTACTGAAATCGTCATATCCGGCTATCGGGAAATATCGATTGGTGTCGGGACGGGACGGCAGCGTCCGCTCTGGCGGGCGTGGCTGCTGGGATCACGGGTTTGACAGGCGGCTTGACCTTCTTCGGCAACCGGCACAATCGATTTTTTGCTCAGGCGGATTGCTGTAAATTTCTTGACACAACTGTATGTACAGTCTATAATCGTATGTGTTAAACTGTCTTTTCTATCCGACTTTAGCTGTTTTTGACCGAGGAGGTGTAAGATAAATGAAGCGTACGTTTCAACCGAACGTGTCCTGGCGGAAGAAAACCCATGGCTTCCGTGAGCGCATGAGTTCCCTGGGCGGCCGTCAAGTCTTGAAAAGAAGACGCGCCAAAGGCAGAAAGAAACTTTCTGCATAAACAGTATGCAATAACATAGCGGGCGGCAGTTGGCGTTGCCTGGGCTTGGCGTAAGCCAAGCTTTTCTTGCCATTGGCCTAATATCCTAGAGACAGGATGTTTTTTGTGCTGTCATTGAAAAAATCGGATAAGCTGAGAAAAAATAAAAATTTTCAGGCAGTATATAAAGACGGACGCTCGGTCTCTAACCGGCTGCTGGTTCTTTATATGCTGCCCAATCAGTCTGCTGTCAGCAAAATTGGTTTTGCGGCAGGTAAACGGCTGGGCAATGCCGTGGTGCGCAACCGGGTAAAACGGATGATGCGCGAGGCGTTCCGGCTTAACCGCGATCAGCTTCCTGTCGGTTATGACTATATTTTAGTTGGCCGCAAGCCTGCGGTGGACGTCAAAGCGCAGGATGTATTTAAAGCGTTTTTAAACCTGTGCGGAAGAATTCAGCACTAGCGGAAAGGCAGTGAGAATAACGAAAAAGCTGCTTATCGGATTGATCTGGCTGTATCGTACATTCATTTCGCCGTTGAAACCGCCGACTTGCCGTTTTATTCCCACTTGTTCACAATACGCGATACTGGCAATCGAAAAATATGGGGCTTTCCGGGGCAGTATTCTTTCCATTAAACGGATACTAAAGTGTCATCCGTTTCATCCCGGCGGCTATGATCCTATTTAAATAGAAAAGCGGACATATTGAGGAGTGAATTGATTGGATTTCTTGAGTGGAATTATTAAAAGTATGTTGACCATATGCTATGATCTGACTGTTTCCCTGGGGATTCCCAGCTATGGTTTAGCGATTATTATATTGACGGTTGTCATTAAAATGCTGCTGTATCCGCTGACTGTGAAACAGGTCAAGTCAATGAAAGCAATGCAAGATATTCAACCAAAGCTGAAAGCGCTGCAGGACAAATATAAAGACAACAAAGAGAAATTGTCCAAGGAAATGGCTGAGCTGTATAAATCGTCAGGGGTTAATCCGCTGGCCGGCTGTCTGCCGCTGCTGGTGCAGATGCCTGTCCTTATCGCCATCTTCTTTGCCATTAAAGAGTACAACTATGTGGGTGATACCGGCTTTCTCTGGCTGAACAGCCTGACGTTTGTCGATCCGACGAAGGAAGCCAGCTTTTCGAACCCCAGTGATCCGTATTATATTCTGCCGCTGTTATCCGCTGTGACAACCTATATTCAGCAAAAGCAAACCACCACAGATACAACCAATCAACAGGCTAAAATGATGATGGCCTTTATGCCGCTCTTTATCGGGTATATTACGATTACTTTCCCGGCTGGTCTTGGAATTTACTGGGTTGTTGGCAACGTAGTGCAGATTGCGCAGCAATGGTGGATGTTCCGGAAATCGGCTGTGGTTCAGGGGGAGGCTAGCTAATGGAATTTCTCGAGAAAACAGGCAAAACCGTGGACGAGGCTCTTCAGGCTGGATTGGCGGAACTCGGATTACCGCTGGAGCGGGTTGACGTTGAGGTGCTGGAAGAAGCCAGTAAAGGCCTGTTTGGCCTGATTGGCGGCAAACCGGCCCGGGTCCGGATTACCGTGAAGGAACTGTATGCTGCAGACGTAGCCAGAGATTTTCTGGATCAAGTCATTAAAGCCATGGGAATTGATGTAACTATCGAGATGAGCCAACAACAGGAATCCATTGTATTTAACATTCGCGGCGAGAACCTGGGCATGCTGATCGGAAAACACGGACAAACACTGGATGCTTTGCAATATCTGACGAATTTGGCTGCCCACCGGGATGCTGTCGACCGGGCTCGCGTGATCATTGATGTGGAAGATTACCGCAAGCGCCGGGAAGAGACCTTAACCAGCCTGGCTAAGCGGATTGCCGCTCAAGTCAAGCGCCGTGGCGACAAGGTCGTGCTGGAGCCGATGACGCCGAATGAACGCAAGGTGATTCATATGGCCTTACAGGATGATACACGGATTTCTACATACAGTGAAGGCGAAGAACCGTACCGTAAGGTGATTATTGCTCCTAAACGTTAGATTGTCTGCTATCAGCCCCCCGACAACCCATAGCTGACGTGCACCGCACGAAAAGCCGGGGTTTCGGGGGGTATCTACTATCCTGATACCGGAGGTGATATTGTTGTTTGAAGATACGATTAGTGCGGTAGCTACTGCTGCCGGTGAAGGCGGGATTGGCATTGTCCGCATCAGCGGCCCGGAGGCTCTACCGGTGGCATCACAGTTGTTTTGTGGTGTGAGCGGCAAGACCGCCGCCGACATTAAGCCGTTTCAAGCCGCCTATGGGAAGATTGTCGATCCGGTATCAAAGGAAATGATTGATGAAGCGCTGCTGCTAGTGATGAAAGCGCCTCGGTCCTATACCCGCGAGGATGTGGTCGAGATTCACTGTCATGGCGGTATGGTTCCCATCCGGCGAATTCTTGATCTGACGCTGCGCCTGGGCTGCCGTTTGGCCGAGCCGGGTGAGTTCACCAAGCGGGCGTTTTTAAACGGCCGCTTGGATTTAAGCCAGGCGGAAGCGGTTATTGATGTGATCCGGGCGAAAACCGATGCCTCGCTGCGTCTGGCCGTCAGCCATTTAAGCGGCGCCCTGTCACAGCAGGTGAAGGCCATGCGCCAGGAGCTGCTGGGAATTATCGCGCAGCTGGAGGCGGTTATTGATTTTCCCGAAGAGGATATTGACGAATTGGGCTCAGACCAAACCCGTCTGGCGGTCAGCCGGTTGTCTGAGTCGGTGGAGCGCCTGTTGTCGACAGCGGCTACCGGCCGGATCTTGCGGGATGGCTTGAGCACTGTCATTATCGGCAAGCCCAATGTCGGCAAATCCAGCCTGCTTAATGCCCTGGTGCGGGACGAGCGGGCGATTGTCACCGACATTCCGGGCACGACACGCGATACGATTGAGGAATATGTCACTGTTCGCGGGATACCCCTGCGGCTGATCGATACGGCAGGCATTCGGCCGACAGCGGATTTGGTGGAGCGGATCGGTGTGGAACGGGCCAGGGATATGACCAGTCAGGCGGATTTGCTGATTTTGATGCTGGACCGTTCTCTGCCGTTGGCTGCTGAGGACCGGGAGATCTTCAGCCTGCTGGCCGGCCGCACAGCGCTGGTTTTGTTGAATAAGAGCGATTTGCCCGCTGTTTGGGACCCGAGTGAGCTGGCAGAGCTGTCTGCCGCACATGCGGTTATTGAGGCCTCTGTGAAGACAGGTGCCGGCTTGGACGCGCTGGAAGAGGCGATTGTAGGTCTGGTGTACAGCGGTCAGGTAGAGACAGGCGAACGGTCGTTTATCACCAATGCTCGTCACGTCCAGGCGCTGCGGACAGTCCACAGCCATTTGCTGGCCGCCCTGACTGCTGACGCAGCCGGTATGCCGGTGGATTGTGTGGTTATTGATTTACGGGCTGCCTGGGAGACTCTGGGGATGATTTCCGGTGATACGGTGGGTGAGGATATTATTGACGAAATCTTTTCCCGCTTTTGTATTGGCAAGTAATCTCACCAAGCGAACAGGGCAATCGCTTACGGAGAAGACGGAGAACGCAGTCACAGAAGGAGCAGGGACGAAACCGCAGAGTGAATGGAGTACGCAGAGGGACGCGCAGAGGGCTACCGGTTTTAGTTAAATTTCTCATAACCCTCTGCGTACTCACCGTTCCCTCTGTGTACTCTGTGGTAAGACGTAACCTGATGTTCTCTGTTTTATACCCTATATTATTTCGTGAGCGATTCAGCTAACCAATCGAATCGTTAGCTCTGAGGAGTGTGTTGAAGATGTCTGAATCCAGTTCATTTTTTGGCGGTGACTATGATGTTATCGTCGTTGGCGCCGGCCATGCCGGTTGTGAGGCCGCGCTGGCGGCAGCCCGCTTGGGCGCAAGAACCTTATTAACCACACTGACGCTGGATAATGTCGCTATGCTGCCCTGCAACCCTTCGATCGGCGGTTCGGCCAAGGGGCATTTGGTGCGGGAGATTGACGCTCTTGGCGGGCAGATGGGGCTTAACGCGGATCAAACCCTGATTCAGATGCGGATGCTCAATACGGCCAAAGGGCCGGCGATTCATGCCCTGCGGGCGCAATCGGATAAAAAGCAGTATCAGGCGGTAATGAAGCAGACGGTTGAAAATCAGCCGGGGCTTGATGTCAAGCAATTGCTGGTGGAAAAGATTTGTCTGTCTGACCGGCAGGTTGACGGTATCCAGGCGGAAACCGGCGAGTTTTTCTCCTGCCGCTGTCTGATTCTCGCGGTGGGCACCTATTTGCGGGGTAAGGTAATTATCGGCGAAACGCAATATTCCGGCGGTCCGAATGGCCAGCGCGCAGCCGATAAGCTGTCTGTATCGATGCAGGAAATCGGCCTGTCCTTAATGCGGTTTAAAACCGGCACTCCTGCCAGGGTGGACAGCCGCAGTCTGGATTTCAGCAAGATGCTGATACAAAATGGCGATACAGAGCCGCATTGCTTTTCCTTTATGACTGATGTGGTTACCCGTGAGCACCAGGTTCCCTGCTGGTTAACCTATACGAATGAACGCACTCATGACATTATCCGTGCCAACCTGCATCGCTCGCCATTATTCATGGGAGTGATTGAAGGGACCGGGCCGCGCTATTGCCCTTCGATTGAAGATAAGGTCGTCCGGTTTGCCGAAAAGCAGTCGCATCAGTTGTTTATCGAGCCGGAGGGGCTGGATACCAATGAAATGTATGTACAGGGAATGTCGAGCTGTCTGCCGGTAGAGGTGCAGTATCAATTTCTCCGCACCATTCCCGGCCTGGAACAGGTGGAGATCATGCGTCCGGCCTATGCCATCGAGTATGATTGCATCGATCCGACCCAGCTCAAGCCTTCGCTGGAGGCAAAGGCGATTGCCGGCTTGTTTTGCGCCGGCCAGACCAATGGCAGCTCAGGCTATGAGGAGGCGGCAGCCCAGGGGTTGATCGCCGGCATTAATGCGGTGCAGTTGATTAAAGGCAAGGAACCGCTGGTGCTGAGCCGGTCTGACGCGTATATCGGGGTGCTGATTGATGATCTGGTTACTAAGGGAACGGCGGAACCGTACCGGATGATGACCTCCCGGGCAGAATACCGGTTGGTGCTGCGCCAGGACAATGCCGATCTGCGCTTAACCGAAATCGGCCGCTCGCTGGGTCTGGTCAGTGATGAGCGCTATCGCCGCTTTACCGAGAAACGGGACGGGATTGAGCAGACGGTGGCATTTCTTACCGGGACAATTATCAGTCCGGCGGCGGAAAATCTGGAAAAGCTGGCTGCCATGGGAACGGCGGCCATCCGTTCCGGTATCAGCTTGTATGACTTGCTGCGGCGGACAGAGGTCGATTATGCCCTGCTGGCGGAACATTTCGCCTTGCCGCCGGTTTCCGCCGCTGTGCGGACCCAGGTGGAGATTATGGCAAAATACGAGGGCTATATCAAAAAACAAATGGACCAGATCGGGCGGGCCGAACGCCTGGAGGCTAAGCGGCTGGCTGATGATATCAGCTATTCATCCCTTCACGGGCTATCAAAAGAAGCGGTGCAAAAACTGGAGAAGATCCGGCCGCAGTCAATTGGACAGGCATCACGGATTTCCGGTGTTTCACCTGCCGATATTTCGATCCTGATGGTTTATCTGGAACAGCAGCGGCGCAGGGAGGCTGAGTAGGTGTCGTTTCGTGAGATTTTACCGGTTGTGGCAGCCGAATTCGGCATCAACCTGACCAACAGCCAACTGAATCAATTTACGATATATTATCAACTGCTGACAGAATGGAACCAGAAATTAAATCTGACAGCGATTACCGAGCCGGAAGAGGTTGCGGTCAAGCATATGATTGACTCTCTGTCCTGTTATGACCCGGCGGTCTTTCCCGCCGGCTGCTCGATTGTCGATGTCGGTACAGGAGCAGGGTTTCCCGGTGTGCCGCTGAAGATTTTGCGGCCTGACTGCTCTCTGACACTGGTTGATTCACTGCAGAAGCGGATTGGCTTTTTAGAACACCTGACAGCCGCGCTGGAGCTATCCGGAGTAACCTGTATTCACGCCCGGGCGGAAGAGGCAGGACGGAACCCCCGGCTGCGCGATTCGTTTCAGGTGGCAACCTCGCGTGCGGTGGCGCGGTTAAATGTACTGGCAGAATTATGTCTGCCACTGGTTAAAGTGGGCGGCTGCTTTATCGCGCTTAAAGGCGCCCGCTACCATGAAGAAGCGGCTGAGGGCAAACAGGCGGTTGCTATGCTGGGCGGACGCTTGCGTGAGCTGCGTTCCGTACAGTTACCGCGTCTGCCGGATAGCCGCGGGATTATTTATATTGAAAAAATCAAGGCCACTCCGGCGGCATATCCACGCCGGCCGGGAACGCCGGAAAAAAAGCCTCTGCCATGATTTTCCAAAAGAAGGAAAATCATGCAAGCATGGCGAATAGGTATTTCAGTTTATTTTGTAAGGCGGTGTCGTTATGAAGAGTATCGCCAGATTCCTGGGGATCGGATCTGATAAAACTGACCAAGAATCGACGAAAACAGTATTACACCAGGTGCCGGACCTGCCGGCTGTACAGGAAGAAGAACCGGTTGCTGCTGCTGTGAGTGAGGAGCTCTCCGGCAGTGAGATTCTGTATGTGCGGCAGGCGACCATCCGGCCCAATCCGTTTCAGCCGCGGAAGACCTTCCAGCAAGAGTCTTTGCAGGAATTGGCTGCGTCGATTCGCGAATTTGGCATTCTGCAGCCGCTGGTGGTGCGCAATACGGCAGACGGCCTGGAGCTGATTGCCGGCGAGCGCCGGCTGCGCGCGTCTGTCTTGGCGGAACTGCCGGAGGTGCCGGTGATTGTCCGCGCCATTTCCGATAAGGAAATGGCTGAATTGGCGATGATCGAGAACCTGCAGCGCGAAGATCTGCATTTCCTCGAAGAAGCGGAAGGCTATCAGCTGCTGATCTCGCAGTTTGGCTTAACGCAGGAAGAAATGGCTAAACGGGTGGGGAAAAACCAGTCGACGATAGCCAATAAATTGCGTTTGCTGAAATTAGAGGCGGATGTCCGGGACAGCCTGCGGGAGTATAATCTGACCGAAAGGCATGCCCGCGCTTTGCTGAAGCTGGAAACGCCGCAGATACAGCGTGAAATGCTGCGGTCTATCCAGGAAAAGGGTCTGAATGTCAGGGAAACCGAACAGGCAATAGAGGAATATAACGACACTATTTCCCGGGAAAAGGTAACAACTCCGCCACGTCGCAATGTGATCCGGTTGATTAAGGATGTGCGGATTTTTATTAATACCATCAATAATCTGGTGTCTGATATGAAGAAAGCCGGCTTGCTGGTCGACCTGAAGCAGGCCCAGGATGACGAATATGTTACTCTGACTATGAAGATTCCGAAGAAGAAGTAGACAATGAAAAAGCGGATTAGCTTAATTCAAATGGATGTGGCGTTTGCCAGGCCGGCAGAGAACTTCAAACGGGTCGTTGAGCTGATGACAAAAGCCTTGCCCGAAAAGCCGGATATCATCGTATTGCCGGAGACGCTGAATGTCGGCTTTTTCCCTAAGGAAGGCTTAAGCGAGCTGGCTGACGTTGACGGCAGGATGACAAAAGAAGTTTTTGGGGAATTTGCCAAAGCGAACAATGTAAATGTTGTGGCAGGTTCTGTCGCCAATAAAAAGGGTGAGCACATTTACAATACCTTGTACGTATTTAACCGCGAAGGCAACCTGGTTTGTGAGTATGACAAGGTGCATGGGTTCACGCCAGCCGGTGAGCATCAGTATTTTAAGGGCGGAGATAAAGTCGTTAATTTTGAATTAGATGGAATTAGATGTTCCGCAATCATTTGTTATGATCTGCGCTTCCCGGAGCTAATCCGTACGGCAACGCTGAACGGTGTTGATTTGTTGTTTATTCCCGCGCAATGGCCGCTGATCAGAAAGTTCCACTGGGTTACGCTGAATACCGCCAGAGCGATTGAAAATCAAATGTTTGTTTGTGCCGTCAATGGCTGTGGTTATGCGGGCGAAACGAAATATGGCGGCAATTCGCTGCTGCTCAATCCGTGGGGCGAGACGATCTGTCAGCTGGGGACAGAAGAAGAGATCCAAACCGGCGAGATTGATATGGCTATTATTCAGGGGATTCGTGAATCGATTAATATTTTCCGGGACCGGAAGCCGGAGTATTATAAGGTAACTGATAATTAAACTCGCAATAATTTTTAACGATTTGTTAATTAGTAGAATCTAACCAAGAACGCAGATAATGCCAACCGGTATGGCATCACCTGCGTTCTTTTGATTTTTGTGGGGAAAGAAGGCTGAGCTGATTATCGGGGACGGTTCCTGACTTGCATGAATATAGAAAACCTGCCCGAATATCAGGTGCGAAACATAGCCTTTCCGGGTTGTCTTATCTGATGCTGGTCATTGTCTGCTATCATACTGATTCAAGCCAATAACCGTTCCCAATTTCTGAATTTCCGCGAACCGGCTGTTATCGTTTTACCCCTTTAGATAGTTACAGGAAAGATTTAATTTCGAATGCGTCATGGATGGCTATTCGGGATCGAAGCGAGGCGAGTGTCTCTGGAATGCCGCTTGCTCGATTTGGCAAATTTATCTTACCCGCCGAGGGAAAGGTGGGCTCACAACACCGGACAATGCAAATTAATACTCAATTCACAATACAATAAATTATTTGCAATAAAACGATTGTTTTTATTGCGTAGTTCTGGTACACTTAAACTGTCTGGTATACCATATACCGTATACCACAATGAGGAACCGGATGAGATGAACAGGGAGGGGTAGAATGAAAAAGCGGATTAGCTTAATTCAAATGGATGTGGCGTTTGCCAGGCCGGCAGAGAACTTCAAACGGGTCGTTGAGCTGATGACAAAAGCCTTGCCCGAAAAGCCGGATATCATCGTATTGCCGGAAACACTGAATGTCGGCTTTTTCCCGGAAGAGAGCTTAGGCGAGCTGGCTGACGTTGACGGCAGCACAACAAAAGCGGTATTCGGGGAATTCGCCAAAGCAAACCAGGTCAATGTGGTGGCAGGCTCGGTAGCCAATAAAAAAGGCGGGCATATTTACAATACGCTATACGTATTTAACCGGGAAGGCGATGTGGTTTGTGAGTATGATAAGGTGCATGGATTCACGCCTGCCGGTGAGCATCAGTATTTTAAGGGCGGAGATAAGACGGTTAACTTTATATTAGATGGCATCAAATGCTCGGCGATCATTTGTTATGATCTGCGTTTCCCGGAGCTAATCCGCACGGCAACACTGCAGGGAGTCGACTTATTGTTCATTCCCGCGCAGTGGCCGCTGATCAGAAAGTTCCACTGGATTACCCTGAATACAGCCAGAGCGATTGAGAACCAGATGTTTGTCTGTGCAGTCAATGGCTGCGGTTATGCGGGCGAAACCAAATACGGCGGCAATTCAATGCTGCTCAACCCGTGGGGTGAGACAATCTGTCACCTGGGGACAGAAGAAGAGATCCAAACCGGCGAGATTGATATGGCTATCATTCAGGGGATTCGTGAATCGATTAATATTTTCCGGGACCGGAAACCGGAGTATTATAAAGTCTGACTTGATTCAACCCGAGGATTAAGTCCACCTGAAGCCTGGTTGTTCTTATCCAGGGACTTAGCCGCTCTTTACTCACCGCTTGCAAAAGCGGAAGGATTAGAGCGGATGCGTTATCGATTTATAAAATGGGAGGCAGAGATGATGAAATACAATCTGATTACAAAACAGGGGACCAGACCGGAAGAAATCAATCTGGATAAATTAATTGTTGTCGGGTTTGCGGGCAGAAATATTGAGAAGACCATGGAGCATATCCGTGAACTGGAAGCCGAGGGTATCCCTTGCCCCAAAACGGTTCCTGTGGTTTATCAATGCTCAAAGGCATTATTGACAACAGACGATACCATTGACGTTATTGCCGATAAAACCAGCGGTGAAGTCGAATATCTGATTCTTGTCCGGGACGGGAAATATTATATCGGCCTTGGCAGCGATCATACAGACAGGGCCTTGGAAGCGGTCAGTATTCATAAATCAAAGCAGCTTTGCTTAAAACCTTATGCGCAGGATTTTTGGCCGCTTGACGAAATTAAAGATCACTTTGACGAAATCAGGCTGGTTTCATCACAGGTGGTCAATGGCAAGGAAATCGCCTATCAGTCAGGTGTCACCAGTGATTTGCTGCCTTTAGAACGCATTCTCGCCGAAGTGGAAAAAGAGCTGGACACCAACAACAGCCTGATTTATACCGGGACGGTCCCTTTGAAGGATGGCTTCAAATATGGTGAAAAGTTCTCCTGTCAATTAATCGACGAGAGGCTAAACCGTGAAATCTCACTGACTTACCATGTCAACGTGATCCGGGAGCATTAGAACGCCAACTTAATTTATGAGGTGAAATGATGATTACAGCGCAGATTATCATGGTAATCACTCTGCTGGTAATGGTTTTTGGTCTGGCTCCCTTATACATTACGGCGGCTGTTGGCACGACGATAGCAGCCCTGGCGGCCGGCTTTCCGCTGGTTGGCTCAAGCCCTGATTCGATCAGCAAACTGCTGGTCGGCGCGATGCACCCGGTTATTGTCGATATGCTGGGCGTGCTGTTGGTTGTCGGCATCATGCAGAAGTCGGGTTATATGGATGTCATCATCTATAAAATCATGGAAGTTGGTCGGAAGAAGGGCGGTGCCCCGGGTATCGCGACTGCCGCAGGCTTGGCAACCGCTTTGCTGGGCGCATTGACCGCTTTCACGCAACCGGTCATTATGGCGACCATTGCCGGTCCCGCGGCGACCCGTCTGGGTTTATCTCCGAACAAGACCTCGGCGATCATTTCCCTGGCGAATACGGTTGCCAACAATTGCGGTTTTACCCATCCCACGATGCTGGCGATTCTTGGCTTAACCGGCGTAAAGTTTGGTCTGATTAATTTCTGGGGATTTGCCGGCAGTATCTGGATTTATGTTTTCTGTTACTACCGGGCAAAACGGGAAATGATCAAGGAAGGCATCGAAATCCGCAAAGACCTGGATGACGATAGCCTTGGCAAGCTGCCAGAAAATGCGCCTTCATTTGCGAAAGCGGTATTGCCCTTCCTGATCTTGTGCGCAGCCTTCTTTGCCGGTGTACCGGTATTCTTGGTGGGTTTTGGCTGCGGCATCTTAGTGATTCTGATGTCGGGAATGAGCCTGGCTGACGGTGAAAAAGGCATGGTCAGCGGTGTTGCGCAAATTTCGATTCCCATTGTGGCGATTGTCAGTTTGATGTTCATGTCTAATGTCATCGGCAAAATCGGCTTAGTCACGTTAGTTGCCGATTATGTGAAGCCATATATTGCGGTGGCGCCGATTCAGATCCTGCTGATCATTTCCGCCCTGGCCGGCACGATTACTCAGTCCAATGCGGCTTCCGCGCCGATTGTGCTGCCGTTTGTGCAGATTGTCCTGGCGCTGGGCGCTGATCCCTTGGCCACCAGTTTTGCCGCGATCTCCGGCTGTGCGATCATGCAGCTATTCCTGAGCGGCGGCGCGTTGACAGCTTTGCCGGTTGTTTCCGGCGTTATTCCCGGAACGGTTCAGAAACAGGCAAATCTCTGGCAGAGACCGGCTATGCTGGTCGGTTTAGGTGTAAGCTTTCTGCTGACCTTTATTGTCTAGGTCTAAGCAGCAGAACAACCCCGCCCCTTGGCACTGTGCGTACAGTGCAGGGCGGGGTGTTTTTTTGGTATCACAGTGCTGGTGTACAAGATGAAAACCAGTAAGCATATATACTAAACAACATTTTTTATGTATAATGGTAACTATAGTTATTCGAATAATTATTTTCCGGGGTGCAATGATGGGAATGATAATGAAGGCGGAATCCCTAAAGAATCAGATATATACTCTGCTGAAGGAAGATATTCTTAATCAACGCTACACAGAAGCGGACATTTTGAATGAACGGAAAATATCGGAGGAATTACAAGTCAGCCGTACACCTGTCAGAGAAGCCTTAAAAGCGTTAGAGGCAGAAAATTGGGTGGAGTATGTTCCGTATAAAGGGATTATTATCAAAAGAATGGGAGAGAAGGACCTAAAGAATATTTTTCAGATCCGTACTGCCCTGGAAGTATTGACTGTGGAGCTTGCCATGCAAAATATGACCCAGGACATCATCAGACGGCTGGAAGACTCCCATCACAAGCAGGCGGAGATTTTAAGCAATCATAATAATCAACCCATCAAGGGATGCTTCTTGGGTATGGATATAGAATTTCACGGTATTTTATTGGAAGTGGCGGATAATGAGCTGTTGACAGAAATGATTGGTGAGATTCGTGATAAGATTCGCCGGTTTGGCCTGAATGCGATCTTTAGAGACGATCACCGTTATATTGAAACACTGGAAGAACACAGGGGTATATTGCTGGCTATACAGGCAAATGACAGTGAGCTGGCTAAAGAAAAGATGCGGCAGCATATGCGGAAGACCTATGAAAGCGCGTATGCCTATGTAACATCAGTTCGTAAATAGCGCCAGGCAGCCGATAAAGGCCAATCTGCGTTGTTAGCCCTGCGGGAGCGCGCTTGCCGTACCCTGCAAACGTACTGTCTGCGCGCGCTTCCTCGGGCTGCCTAACATCTTGACCTTTCTCGGCTGCCTGGGAAATCGTGTTCTTCAACAAGCTGCTATTTATTCTAAAGTTCCCGGGAAGCTGTGACTAGTGTTCTGACACTAGGGTTAGCAATAAAATAAGAGCGCAGAGGTTGTCATGATGACGTCTCTGCGCTCTTTTGCTTTTTGCTCAATCGCCTAATAAGGTTTTGCAGATATTGACTGCCGCTACCGCGTCAGGCGCATAGCTGGCGCCAGCGCGGCTGGCATAGTCTTCGGTTAGTACTGCACCGCCGGCGATGACCGGCATCTGGCAGCCTGCTTTGCGTAAGGCCTGGATAGTGATATCAATTTGCGGCAGGGTTGTTGTCATCAACGCACATAAACCGACAATATCTGCGCTGTGCTCGGCAGCAGCGGTTACGACCTGATCAGGGCTGACGTCCTTGCCCAGATCGACAACCCGGAAGCCGTTATTTTCGATCAGGGCAGCGACAATATTTTTTCCTAAGTCATGGATGTCACCTTTGACAGTGGCTAAGAGAATTGTTCCACGTGAAACAGTCTGATGCGCAGGCATGATCTGGCGAATGGTTTGCAAGGCGGCCTTCATTGTTTCGGCTGATAACAGCACTTGCGGCAAGAAGGTAATTCCGGCGGCAAAGTCCTTGCCAATGTCTGTCATGGCTCCGGTGAGAGCCGTATCTGTGATCGTGAGCGGGGGATGCCCGTCAGCTAAGGCCTGTGTGACCAGTGTCTGTACGCGCTCCTTTTCGCCAGACAGGACACATTGCTTGATAGCTTCCAGGATTTCCGGCAGGACGGTAGCAGCACTGGTTGGTGAAGCAGCCTGCGGCGAAGCGGCGGCTGCCGCTGCTGGTTCCCGTTTAGCGGCCGGCGGCGTTGATTGAGCATATGCGGCAGAGTAGGCTAAGGCATGTTGATCCTTGCCCAGCAGCACTGCGGATGCAGCCAGCATATCTTTCATCAACGGGTCGTATGGATTGAGGATCGGTGCGTCCAGACCGGCTGCCAGCGCCATGCTGGCAGAGTGCAGAGAGATATTTCCGTCTACCGTGCTGGCAGAAGATTTCATGGCGTATAGCGTAGAATAAAAAAGCGGCGTACCGCGGCAGAGAGACGCCGCGAATA